>Ga0272442_10002088_pt1 | contig 29384 bp, 30 predicted proteins | sample SSMForm2O_FD_200262 | JGI IMG/M metagenome (GOLD analysis project Ga0272442, IMG submission 200262) | Marine sediment archaeal communities from Little Sippewissett salt marsh, Falmouth, MA, United States - SSM-Form-2O | ecosystem: Environmental > Aquatic > Marine > Wetlands > Sediment ...
GCTTTGGAAGGACATGGCCACCGTTCCTGCCGAGGATGTCTGCCACGTCGTCTGGGTGACCGTGGCCGGCGACGACAATGAGCACTTGTCCAGGCTCCAGTGGGACTCGCTCCCAGTCCAACTCCTCATCCAGTTCGTGTTCCTCGGCGGCGATTCCGAGCAGCGCACCGAAGTAGGTCCCGGCCAGCGCTCCCGGGATCCCTCCCGCGGCCAGGATCCCGCCCACACCGAGGAGTCCTGCCCCAGGAATGGCGAACGCCATGATGACCATTCCGGCGATTGCCCCGATGGGGGCACCCACCGCAATCCCCTTCTCGGCGCCGTGGGATATGTCGGCACCAACGTCCTCCTCGAAAACGCGGGGGTCCGCTTGGCGGATCGCGACACCCAGGTGGTCATCGGCCCAGCCGTGCCAACGGAGTTCGACGACGGCCGCCTCAGCGGCGGCTCGGTCGTCGAAGACGGCACCCACATGGAGTTCATCACTCACGGTTCACGCCCCTCGCTCTTCAAGGACGGATCACTGTTCCCGCTCCGACACTAGTTGAACTCATCGAGCCCGAATGGTCAGAAGCGAGGGCTCGCTAGTGGTCTCCGGCGGCAGGGTGGGCACAGCTTCGACCTTGGGTAGCCGGGTGAACCGCTCCCGGTTTCGGATGGGCATCGCGAACGTATGCTGGGATGGTCGAGAGGAGCGCACCGATGTTCGAGGCCACGTTCGCAGGCACCGAGGGCAAGGTCTTCTACCGGCGGTGGGATCCTCCGGGTGAGCCACGCCGCATCGTCCAGATCGTCCACGGATATGCGGAGCACAGCGGCCGCTACGGACATGTGGCCACGGTCCTTGCCGCGAACGGCGCCGTTGTCTACGCCGATGACCATATCGGTCATGGACGATCCGACGGCGAGCGAGCCATCATCAGCGATTTCGAGCATGCAGTCGAAGACCTCCACACCCTTTCCGGGATGGCTCGCAGCGACCACCCGGATCTCCCGCTCGTCCTGGTCGGGCATTCGATGGGCGGACTACTGTCGGCTCGCTACGCCCAGCACTGGCCCGAGGAGGTTGCCGGTGTTGCATTCTGCGGTGCGGTGATCGGGGACTGGCAGTGGGCTCGTGACGTGCTCGCCGACTCGGACCTGCCTTACGTCCCGTTCGATCCGGATGCCATCTCACGCGATCCCGCCGCGGGCGCCTCCTATGCCGGAGACCCCCTGGTCTACCACGGTCAGTACAAGCGCCCTCTTCTCGTGGCAGAAGTCGAGGCGCTCGACGCTTACGCCCGGGACGTCGATCGTCTCACGATGCCGGTCCTCCTGCTCCACGGCACGGCCGACCCCTTCGTCCCATACGAGCGGTCGTTGCAGGCGATCAAGGACATGCCGACGGGCGACTCCACGATCCATCTCTACGAAGGGGGGCGGCACGAAGTCCTCAATGAGACGAACCGGGACGAAGTAATCGGTGACCTGGCCACGTGGATCCGCCGCGTCTCATGACGACGTGTGGTGCCGCTGAGCCTCCGCCCCCCGTCTTCGGGCCGGTCCCGTCGCGGCGTCTCGGACGCAGCATTGGGATCAACAACATCCCACCCAAAGTCTGCTCGTTCGCGTGTGTGTACTGCCAGGTGGGTCCAACGCTCGACCGGACGATCGAGACCCAGGCCTTCTTCGAACCCGAGACCCTCGCCGATGCGGTGACATCCCATGTCGCACGGGTGAGGGCTCGCGGGGAAGACGTCGACTATCTCACGTTCGTACCGGACGGTGAACCAACGCTCGATGCAGGGCTCGGACAGGCCATCCGATTGCTTCACCCGCTCGGGATCAAGGTTGCCGTCATCACCAACGGCACATTGCTGTGGCGCGACGACGTCCGGAAGGCACTCGAGGGTGCCGATTGGGTCTCAGTGAAGGTCGATGCCGCTGAGCCTGCCATCTGGCGGCGTATCAACCGGCCCCACCCTGATCTCGACTTCGCAACGGTCCGTGATGGGATCGCCCGCTTCGCCGCATCGTTCACCGGCGACCTCGCGTCGGAGACCATGTTGGTTTCCGGCATCAACGACGGGGTCGATACCGTCGAAGCTGTCGGTGCGTTCCTGAGCAGTATCGATCTCACCACAGCATATCTCTCGATTCCGACCCGTCCGACCCCCTACGCGGCGATCACCGCGCCGGATGAGCAGACCGTGAACCGCTCCTACCACGCGCTTGCGGAGAAGGTGCCGCACGTCGAGTATCTCGTCGGTTACGAGGGTGACGAGTTCGCTTCCAGCGGTGATCCTCGCGCCGATATCCTCAGCGTCACGGCAGTGCACCCCATGCGCGCCTCAGCCGTCCGTGAACTCCTCGACCGAACCGGCGCCCACTGGGGCGTGATCGAGGATCTCGTTGCCGACGGTGACCTCATCGAGGCCCCCCATCGCGACGAAACGTTCTACGTGCGGCGATTCGATTCTCGTCGGAACCGCCCTGCCGAGCACAGCTGACCGTGCGTTTCTCAGACGCACTGCGATGTCTGGCAGCCACAGGGTCAGCGGTTCGAACCCCGTCGGAGTTCCACCGGAAGACAGCGTCCAGAAACCCCAAGCGGTGCTTGGGGTTTCTGGACGTTTGCGAATCGCCAGGCGAAGGGCCTCAGCCCCTCGCCGAGGCGGACACCCGCTACGCCGAACGAACGGTGGTCTTGCGGGCTATGGGCACGACGAACTCCACACACTGGCACTTGGGCACCGTGCAGGCTTCGCCACCGTGGTGCTCCCGGCTGGGATGACCGCAGCCGCTGCAGCGCCGTCGCTCGCGAACCGCGACGGGAGGCGGAGAGGTCCTCAGCGGGAACGCTCCTTTGCGATGCTCACGGTGAGATCGCGACCGTCGAGGTCCTTGCCGTTGAGTGCGGAAATCGCGCTGTCGGCACCTTCCTGTGACTCCATCTCGACGAAGCCGAAGCCTCGTGATCTGCCGGTGTCGCGGTCGTTGATGACCTGGGCCTTCGCCACATCGCCATGCTGACCGAAGAGGGTCTCCAGGTCGGCCGTTGTGGTATTAAACGTCAGATTTCCAACGTAGAGGTTGCTGGACATAAGGGTGCTCCTTTGGAAGCGTCGGGCCGCCGGGGGCTGACGCCCCGCCTGAGGTGCGGTCCGAGCCAGGCGCAATGCGTCGACGAGAAGCTGCAGGTCCTGCGGTAGCCCCACCGGACGGATGTGGTGGGACGGGCGCTGTACGCATGGTGCGTACGCTGTCAGTGCTCATGGTAGCGGTCGACGGTCGGTAGCGGCCCCTTACCTTCCGCCGATCGGCACCTACGGCCGGGAGCCGCTGTGCGTCGTGAGCGCGCGGGTGAGTCGAAACGGTCACCAACAGCCGAGGCCCACAGCAATGGTGTGCGCTGTGGGCGTTGGCTGATGGCGGACGTTGTTCCGTCCTAGATCTGCCATCGGCAGACGAACCGCCCAGATTGAGCCAATCGGCGTAGGGTTGGTGGAGACGCACCCAGTCAGCGCTGGCACCATCATCTCCCTGTCCGCCTCCCGCTGGGTGCGTCTCGACGATCACGCCCTCGATCGGATCAGTCGCCATTCGAACCCCCGTACACGGCGCCTGCTTCTCCCAAGGCCACTCGTTCGCGGAGGACGCCGCAGGTGAGCCACCGGCGGACCAGCAACACCGGCGGCATCCACAGAATCGTCGCCGGCCGAGGTTCGATTTCTCCGGTTGGGCCGCGATCGTTGTGCGACAATGAGGAGGGGTGCGCCGAGGGGTGCGCCATGAGAATCCTGCAACTGGCGCCGCCGTGGCTGTCCGTACCGCCTTTGCGCTACGGCGGTGTTGAGTGGATCGTGAGCGGCTTGGCTGATGGCCTTGTTGATGCCGGACACGAAGTCACACTGGTCGCGTCGGGCGGTTCCGTGACGCGGGCAGAGTTGGACGTCGTCTTCGGCGAGCCGCCGTTCGAACAGCTTGGCGACGCTCGGATCGAGACCATCCAGGCTCTTGCGGCATATCGACGCCGAAACGACTTCGACATCATCCACGACCACACCGCCGCGGTGGGTCCCGCGCTCGGCGCCTTGGCCGTCGGACCCCCGGTCGTCCACACCCTCCATCATGCCTGGCTGGATGAGCAGATCCGGCTGGCCCGCCTGATTGCGCCACCCGTACGGCTCGTGGCCATCAGCCATGATCAGGCTGCCCGCGCCCCCGACGACGTACCGATCACCGCGATCGTTCACAACGGGATATCAGTGGACCGGTATCCCTTCACGACCGACAAGGACGACTATCTCCTGTTCGTCGGTCGCGCGAGCCGCGACAAAGGACCCGAAGCAGCGATCGAAGTCGCCCGCCGCCTCGACCGACCGTTGGTCATGGCAATGAAGACGAACGAACCTCACGAACGCGCGTACTGGCAGGAGGTGTTGGAGCCGATGATCGCCGCAGACCCAACCCGGATGAACCTGGTGCCCAATCCGAACCACGAACGTAAGGCTGCCCTGATGGCCCGAGCGGCGGCGGTGGTATTCCCCATCGAGTGGGCGGAACCGTTTGGATTGGTCATGCCCGAAGCCAACGCGTGCGGAACGCCGGTCGTGGCGTTCGACATGGGGGCGGCGAGGGAGGTCATCGCCCACGGCAAGACAGGGTTTGTGGTCCCCGCAGGCGACCTCGACGCCTTCTGCACGGCCGTAGAGCAAACCAAGGATCTTCGCCCGGTCGATTGTCGGGCCCATGTCGCCACGTGGTTCTCGACAGAGCGAATGGTCGCCAACTACGAGCAGGTCTACGAAGCGGCATCAACCATCGACCTCCGCACGCCGAACCAGAAGGTCGTTGTGACCGGAGGCGGCGGGCTCGTAGCATGAGCGTCGATATCCCACGAAAGACAGGTACTGCTGCCGTGTGGTCGGATATTGGGCGGGTCCCAACTCATCCGAGTGGCGGAATCTTCACGATCGCCGGACGGGCGTTCTGCGTGTCAGGGCGCAGTGGGAACATCGCCGAACTGGGGCCCCAAGGCTTCTTCAGCAACGACACCCGTTTTCTCTCTGGACTCCACCTCTTGGTGAACGGCGTCGACCCGGAGGTCGTTGACGCCACGTCGATCGACTCCGACGAGGCCGTCTTCTTCCTCCGGAGCCGAGCGATCGAGCAGGACGAACACGCGGAGCCGGGTCTCGTCGTGCGGCGGCATCGCTATCAGGGTCCCACCCTCCACGAGGACATCATCATCGAGAACCGCGCCGGCCAAACGGCCACCGTGAACGTGGAACTGCAGGTATGCGTCGACTTCGCCGACGTCTTCGACGCACGTCACGCAGGCCCGGCAACAGAACGCCCGATCGATGCTCGGCATGCCAACGGTGAGTTGGTCTTCAGCTACCGCGCAGACGACTTCGACCGAGCAACGAAGATCACCACCTCCGGAGAAGCCCGGAGTGATGGGAACCGTCTGGTTCTCAGTCATCGAATCGAGCACGGCCAGCGCTGGAAGACGTGTGTGGACGTTGTTCCGGTTGTCGACGGCTACCCGATGCCGATCGAACGTTCCTGCACCGCCGGTCACCACGCCCATGCGACACCCGCCGCTCCTCGGCAGTTCGCTCACCCGCCGCTGCTTCGTTCGTCCGCCGACGCACTGGAGCACCTCTGGGCCCACAGCCTCAGCGACCTGGCCGCCCTCGAGATCAGGATGGATGGCCAGCGCGTCTTCGCTGCCGGTATCCCCTGGTTCGTGGCGTTGTTCGGCCGCGACAGCGTGATCACCTCCATGGAAGCGATGCTGCTCGACCGCGACGCCGCCCTCGGTACCGCCCAACTCCTCGCCGACCTCCAGGGCACCAAAACCGACCCATCGGTGTCGGAGGAGCCCGGAAAGATCCTTCACGAAGTGCGCTTCGGAGAGCGGAGCCTCCCCCACAGCCTCTTGAGCCGCTACTACGGAGCGGTGGACACCACACCCCTGTGGTGCATGTTGCTCGACAAGCTCCACCGATGGGGGGCCGATTCGGCTCGACTGGGGGCGATGCTCCCGAACCTGCGAGCAGCCGTCGGTTGGATCCGGCACGGGCTCGAAGCCGGCGATGGATTCCTCGCGTACCGAGGAGACATCACCCGTCTCGACAACCAGGGCTGGAAGGACTCGGGCGATTCCATGGTCGATGGACGAGGACGCCAACTCGACCAGCCCATCGCCGTCGTGGAGGCACAAGGATATGCCGTGGCGGCCCTCCGGTCGGCAGCACGGCTCGAGATCGAGCTCGGGGACACGACGAGGGCAACGGGTCTTCGTCTCGAGGCCGACGAGCTCCAGCAACGTATCGACGACCGTTTCTGGCGCGATGACCTCGGCACCTTTGCGTTGGCGATCGGCAATGGTGGTTGGGTTGCCGACACGGTCTCGTCCAATCCGGGCCACCTGTTATGGGCAGAAGCAGTCCGCCCGGACAGGGCGGCAGAAGTCGCCAAGTCACTGACCGGCGACGGACTCTGGTCCGGATGGGGAATCCGCACCCTCACGCGGGACAACCCTGCGTATCACCCCGTTTCATATCACCGGGGCAGCGTGTGGCCGCACGACACCATGGTGGCCGTCGCCGGGCTGATTTCGTACGGCCACCTCGACGAAGCACTCACGCTGGTGGGAGGACTCCTCGCGGCGTCGCCACATTTCTCCTATGAGCTGCCCGAGTTGTTCTCCGGAATCTCCCGCGACGAAGTCCCATACCCCGTCGGATATCCCACGAGCTCGTCACCCCAGGCGTGGGCGGCGGCTGTGCCGATCTACTTGACCGAACAACTGCTCGGGATCCGACCGGACTTGCCCGCCGGGCGGGTCGAGGTAGCTCCGAGGCTTCCCGAAGGCATTGAGCTCCAGCTCGACGGCCTTCGGCTGGGAGACGGTGTGCTGTCGCTACGCGCCGACGGCCGCCGCGCCCAGTTCCTCGAGGTGCCACCCGGCATCGACGTCGTCGTGCGCTGATCAGCTTTCTGCCATGTTGACCGTTGGATGTGCTGAGGCGAGCTTGCCGCGAGCCGTCGAGCATTCGGGGGGAACTGCCGCACGACGTACAAATGTGCCGAGCCGGGCACATTGCCGGGTGCCGGCGCATTGGCGTTCTTCAGGCAGAGCCGCCGGCCGTACACTCCGCCGGGTGAGTGTCGAACCCAGCTCCGCCGCCGAGTCCTCCCGTGCGGCCGTCGATCTGTTCTGGATTCCCCTCGGAGCGGGTGGCGTCGGCTTCGTTCGGATGAACGGACGCATCTACGAGGCCGTCAAGGCCCGTTCCGAGCAACGGGCTCCGCTCCCCCTCTACCACACGGCGCTCGAAGTCCACCTGCCGGAAGGCCGGTTCATCATCGAGAACGCATGGCCCAGCCCTGATGGTGATACGGCTTCACGCGGCGTGGTTGCAGAGGGTCCCGTCTACGACCGACGGATCGCGCGATTTCGGGTGTTTCGATACGAGGTTCGCCGCTGGGAGAACGGCGTCATACCTGACGCCGAGGAAGCGGTCGGAGGGCCGCAGAGGCTCAGCACAGATCAGGGGACGGCCCGGCGACTCCTCGATGTCGTGCCGTCCGTGCCGGTGATGGTCTGGGGTCGTGACGAATTGGGAACCGGCGAGATGTGGAATTCGAACTCGGTCATTTCGTGGTTGCTCGCACGAGCCGGCCTTGCCCCACATCAGCTCCAACCGCCGGCGGGTGGGCGAGCACCGGGGTGGAACGCGGGCATCGTTGCGGCCGGCTCCGACGTGGAGTGACGAAGTACCGACAGAGTCGCCGGCTCAGGGCCCTTGTGAGATCAACACTTCGCCGCCGGTCTCGCCCTCCGTACGTGCAGAATCCAGGTAGCCTGAGCAAGCGCGGTCCACACGCGCCACCTCACTTTCGTTCTCGGAGCCTCCGAATTGGCACCCGGTTTCCCTGCCTAGACGAGTGATCGTCACCTGCTCGCCGTCCCGGCGACCCCCATCCCAGGAGGATGCCATGGAAATCGGCCCACGCGATGCTTCGATTTGTTTTGTCAGTACCTATCCGCCGACCGTCTGCGGCTTGGCCAGCTACACGGCTTCGCTCTCCAACGCCGTCGCCGGAGCCCGCGGGTCGCGGGCAGGTCTCGGCGTGGTTGACCTCGTCAAGGGGCCCGCTCGAGCTTCCGGACCGGATGTCACGTTCAGTCATCGAGCCGGCAATGCCGCTTCGCTCCGGAAAGCGACGCGGGTTTTGAACTCGTACGACACCGTGTCGATCCAGCACGAGTTCGGGATCTTCGGTGGACGCGACGGCGACGAAGTACTCGATCTCGTCTCGGGCCTCAACGTGCCGTCGTCGGTGACGTTCCACACCGTGCTGGACTACCCGACGCCGCATCAGCGGATGATCATCGACAGTCTCTCGGCGATGGCCGATCGCCTCGTTGTCATGAGCCGGACGGGTGCGGAACGGCTGGTCCTGCGCTACGGCGTCGACGCGGAACGCATTGACGTAATCCCTCACGGGGTCGACACCCGCTTCGCCGGCCCGTCCCTTGTCAACGGTGACCGACCCCTCGTCCTCACCTGGGGATTGATCGGCCCGGGCAAGGGCTTGGAGTCGGTGGTTGAAGCCTTCGCCGGTCTCCTGGACCTCGATCCGCGCCCGCGGTATCTGATTGCCGGGGCCACCCATCCGAATGTACGAGCGGACTCGGGCGAGGCCTATCGAGATGGTTTGGTTTCGTTGGTCAATCGCTTCGGAGTAGAGGGCCTGGTCGAGTTCGACGACCGCTACCTCGATCGGGCAACCCTTGCCCGCTTGGTACGCAGCGCCGACGTTGTGGTCCTCCCCTACTCCTCGGTCGAACAAGTGACCTCAGGCGTTCTGGTGGAAGCAATCGCAGCCTCCAAACCGGTGATCGCCACCCAGTTTCCCCATGCCGTGGAGCTGCTCTCCGGCGGCGCCGGCATCACCGTTCCTCACGGCGACGCCGGAGCGCTGAGCGCTGCGCTGCGACGCCTCTTGACGGATCAACGTCTGACCTCACACATGGGTCGGGAAGCTCGCCAGATTGCCGACGGATGGTATTGGCCGACGATCGGCAGACGATTCGCGTCGATGATGTCGGGCCTCGGACAAACCGACCACGTCAGTCACCAGCGACCGGCGTTGGAGGTGGCCCGTGTCGCCGGATGACCGTGCCGAGGCCGCAACTCACCCTTCTGGCGCCACGTATCGGGCCGAACGGTCAGAGCTGCCGCGCCCGGAATACACACATTTGCGCCGGCTCACCAACACGACGGGGCTCTGGGAACACGCACATATCCTGACCCCCCGCGTCGAGCATGGGTTCTGCACCGACGACAATGCGCGTGGCCTTCTCGTCGTGTCGCGATTGGCGTCACCCTCGACCGAGCTGGCGGATCTCGCCGCGATATATCTCAGTTTTGTGCTCGATGCCCGCACCGGCACGGGCCAATTCCACAATCGTCGCGGCGCCAACGGTGCCTGGCTCGATGACGTCGGCAGCGACGACAGTCAAGGTCGAGCGTGGTGGGGACTCGGGACCATCGCCAGATCGGGTCCGGTTCCATGGATGCGGGAGGCGGCCTTCGACGCCTTCGCCGCCTGTAGCTCGTTTGAGTCCCCGCACTTGCGTGCCAATGCATACGCTGCGCTCGGTGCTGCCGAAATGCTCGCCGCCGATCCCGGCAACGGCGTCGCAGCTGCGCTCCTCGAGAGCACCTCTGGGATGATTGCAGCCGCCGCCAGCGACAGAATCCCCTGGCCGGAAGCTCGCCTCACCTACGACAACGCTCGTCTACCCGAAGCCCTGTTGGCGGCGGGTGCCGCTCGCGGTGATCGTCACCTGATCTCGGTCGGTATCCGTCTTCTGGAATGGCTCGTGCGAGCCGAAACCAACCACGATCACTTCAGCTTCACCCCGGTTGGCGGATGGGCGCCGGGCGGTCCGCGCCCTGCGTTTGACCAGCAACCCATCGACGCCACGGCGATGGCCGAGGCTTGCCACCGGGCGTGGACCATCACCCACAAACCCCTATGGCGGGAGCGTGCCCTCGACGCCGCACGGTGGTTCGTGGGACACAATGACACGGGAATGGTGCTCTACGACTCCGAAACGGGCGGAACCTGTGACGGCCTGATGCAACACTCGGTCAACGAGAACCGGGGAGCCGAGTCAACACTCGCCGGAATCGCCGCACTCCAAATTGCTGCGCTGTGCTCCACCGGTGACCTCGGGACAGCAGCCTATTGATGTCCTCCGTCCCGGTAACCCGCCTGCCTGTACGACTCGCACCGGATCCCCAGCGGATCACTACCAAGCCCTTCCTCTCGGTCGACGAGCTCCCTGCCGAGGGAGCGACTCGTGTTGCTCAGCTAATCGGCCGGATCCTCGATCTCTCCAACGACGAGGTGACCGTCACCCTGGAGGAGCTTCGGCAGAACTTCCGTCAACGGCACTCCGACATCGACGCCGTCTTCGAGCGTGGCTTCTTGGCGGTGGCGCACTCGGTTCCCGACCCAGCCGACCTCCCCGACGATATGCGCCGGCTCATCGGTGCCTATTTCATGCACGAATACTCGCTCGAGGGTGCCGCGCTCACCAACCCTTCGATCGTGGCTCATCCCGAGCAAACCGACGTACCCGGCGGCTCACTTCGGGTCATCTTCAGTCTCCGGTCGATCGGAGAGGGCCACATCTCCTCAATCGAGTTTCGAACGGGGCTCGTTGGGAAGAGCGGGGACATCGAAATCGACCCACCGGGTATCCCGGTGACGGGGCATCGCCAGTCCCCCATCTTCGACAAGCCGATGTTCACAGCAAAGCTGGCCGAGATGGGTGCGGCTAATGATCTTGCCCTCCAAACGCTGGCCGGCCTCGAGAATCGATTCACAATGGCGGACCTCGACCAGGCACTCGCCGACGTGGCCGAACACGAAGCCTCGTCGAATGCCGTTCACCACGTCACGCAGGTGATGCAGTGGCTCGCCTCGTCCAACTACGAGGTGTCCTTCGCTCACGAATCCGAACTGTCTCAGCGGGTGCTCTTCCCCAACGGACCGACGGAAAGCCGCGGGATGGAAGACGCCAGGTTCGTTCGATTCGTTGCGACCGACGGATCGGTTGTCTACTACGCGACGTATACGGCATACGACGGCTTCAACATCCTCCCCCAACTCATCGAGACCAAGGACTTCAGGACCTTTCGGATCGCCACGCTCAACGGGCCGGCAGCCGCCAACAAAGGGATCGCCATCTTCCCCCGTCTCATCGCCGGACGGTATGCCGCTCTTGGCAGATCCGACGGTGAGAACAACTACCTGATGCTGTCCGATCACATCCGTTTCTGGCACGACGCCGAACGGATCCAGGTGCCGACTCGACCGTGGGAGCTGATGCAGATCGGCAATGCGGGGGCGCCGCTGGAGACCGAAGCGGGGTGGCTCGTGATCACGCATGGTGTGGGCCCGATGCGGCAATACGCACTCGGCGCCATCTTGCTGGATATCGACGATCCGAGTCAGGTGCTCGGGCACCTTCGCGAACCGTTCCTGGTTCCAAACGAGCAGGAGCGTGATGGCTATGTGCCCAACGTTGTCTACTCGTGCGGATCGATCATCCACAACGACCGACTGGTGATCGCCTACGGGGCCTCGGACACATCGTCCAGCTTCGCCACCATCCCGGTTGATGCGCTGCTGGCCGAGTTGTCGTAGGTCCGACCGGACCTCTCACCCCGTGGCGAGGATCTGGTGGTAGAGCGCCAGGTAGTCGTCCACCATCCGTACCGCGTCGAACCGTCGCGCGATTGAACGGCGTACACCAAGCCGGTCGATGTGGCCGGCGTCACGAACGGCATCGACTGCTTCGTCGATGGTGGACACCAAATACCCGTTGAATCCCGGCTGGATGATCTCGGGCATCGACCCTCGAGCATGTGCGATCACGGGCGTTCCGCAGGCCATTGCTTCCACCACACTGAACCCGAACGGCTCGTCGAAGTCGATGAGGTGCAGCAGCGCTCTGGCGTTCCCCAGGACTTCTTGGCGGCGATCCGGCCCGACGGGCCCCAGGTAGGTGACGCGCTCCCCGTCGACATGGGGCTCGACCGCAGTTTCGAAGTACTCGTGGTCCTGAACGATCCCGGCGATCACCAACGGGATCCCGGCCCGGTTCGCCACTTCGATGGCGGTAGCGGTCCCCTTGTCTGGGTGAATCCGACCGAAGAAGACCAAGGACTCTCCACCCGGGCCGACCTCGAACGACCCGATATCAATTCCGTGGTGAATCGTGGCCGCGTACGGAAGTGCCGGATGGCGGTCGGCGTCGCTGATTGCCACGTACTGAACGCGGTCGGCGTACTCGAGGTATGCCGGCAAGGTGGCGTCGGACGCAAATCCGTGGATGGTGGTGACCACCGGCGTGTCGACGAGCCGGGTGTAGGTGAGCGGGAGGAAATCGAAACTGTTGTGGATCAGATCGAAATCGGCGGCACGTTCGAACACCGCGGCGATGTGCAGCGCCTCCCACGTCTTGGCGTCGAGTGTCGGGTCCTCGGAGTACCCGGTGGGTGCAACGCCAACCAGCCGGGCCGTCGTGACCGAATCGGCGGTCGCGAACAGGGTCACGTCAACACCCCGGGCGACCAACCCTTCGGTCAGAAGCGATGCAAACTGCTCCCACGGCCCATAGTGCCGGGGAGGCACCCGCCACGAGATAGGGGCAAGTACCGCAACCCGGAGCCGATCTGAGCTGGGGCCAAGTTGATCAGGCAAGTGTTCCGCTGCGCTCAGTGTCCGAAGGTCCGCTCTTCCGACTGGTTCGCCATGCTCTCGGCGGCAAGCTTCTTCGCCCTCATCGCGAGGCGTTCCTCGGTGCGGCTCTTGGCGGCCACCTTCCCACCGTTCGTGCTGCGCTTGTCCTTAGTAGCCATCAGTGCCTCCCGGCCGGCAACCGGGATCGATCACCACACGCAATTATCTCACACTTTCAACCTCTCCCTCTGCCGCAACGAGCCCACCGGAGCAACGAATGCGGTCCCGATGGCTCGAATGGCGCTTGGCGTGACTGCGGCACCGGTCCTGGCTGCGTCATCGGTAGCCGTTCACTGGATACGGAATGCCGGGGTCTTCCGGCGAACGAGCTCGGTACACGCGGGTGGGGCCCCGGATCGACCAGTCGAAGAACTACGGCCTTGGGTCGAGGCGGGTCGAGGTGATGAGGGAGGAGGGGCATCCCCCGCCGCTGTGCCCCTCCGGGTTCGGGAATCGGCTCAGATGTAGCCGAGTTCCGTTCCAACTGCCGTGTAGAGCGACATATCGCTCATCAGCTGTCCGCCGGTCACCATGATCTCAACGTCGAAGTCCTCGACCGTGAATACGGCCTCGTCGAGCATGTGACGCACGTCGTCCAATGCGAGAATCTCGAACGCCATCCCAACGTTCTCGCATTTGACGATGAACATCCCGCCGCCTACGAGATGATGGAAGACTTCGGGCTCGGCGCACTTGCCGTCGGCGGCGAGTTTGCCGTAGATGGTCAACGCGTCAGCGAAGACTTCCATCGCTTTCGCCTCGCGGCCTGTCATGGGCCGGGCGTAGCTGATCTTGAGCGCAGCATTCCACGTCATTGCGTCCCTCCTTTCTTTCGTGGAAAGGCTCTCCCAAGTCGTAGCACAGGCCAACTCGACGCGATGCGGTCACCTCGGTGCCGCGCGGTCCAGCGGCACATAGTCAGGCACACGTGTCGCCACCGAAATCGGTCGATAATGCCGCCATGGTCACTGATGCCCGTGTCGCCGAGTATGAATCCGTGGTTGCGGGCGTGACAAGGTGGGCCGAGTCGCGGGCGGACATCGTTGCGGTCGGTGTCGTCGGGTCGTGGGCGAGAGGCAATCAGCACGATGATTCAGATGTGGACTTCGTTGTGCTGACGCCCAACAAGACCGCATACACCGCCGGAGACGGCTGGATCAGGGCCGCTCTCGGTCGGTCGGTTCCGGTTGTTCGGCGTGCTGAGTGGGGCGTACTCACCGAGCGGCGACTGAAGCTTCCATCCGGCTTCGAGGTCGAGTTCGGATTCGTGGAGCCATCATGGGCAAGCACCGATCCGATCGATCCCGGTACGGCAGAGGTGGCCATAAACGGACGGTTGGTGCCGGTTTATGACCCCGAGGCGATACTCGCGCGGCTCGCTGCGGCCACAAGCTGAGCACGCACCCATATCGGCGCATGGGTGCGAAGCGAAACACTTTCACGTCTTCGGCGAATTCGGCTGGCCGCTGGCACAGCACCCAAACTCCCCTTCGCACACATGCGGGGCCACCTCGGCGCCCGTTCTGCCGGGCCTCGGCTGCCGTTAGCCTTTGGTCGTGAAGCCGATCGGGGATGCATCCACCCGGGAGCGCTGGCCGGTTTGTCGTGCTGGACGATGTCCACCACGTACAGTCAACGATCATCGACGGGTCCGTCACATTTGGAGGACAGGCATGAGCATGCGGGACGAGATCCTTGCGCAACCGCAAATGATGCGTCAGATCGAGGCGACCTGGGACGACGACGTCGATCGTCTACGCCGCCTCCTCACTCCGCCGAGCGCCGTCCTCATTGCGGCACGGGGGACGTCCGACAACGCCGCCCGCTATGCCAAGTACCTCTGGGGCATGCAGAACGGGTTGCCGATTGCACTCGCCGCTCCGTCCCTCTACACGGGCTACGACAGCGCACCGTCGATTCCCGACGACTGGACCGTCGTCGCCATCAGCCAGTCTGGTGCTTCCCCTGATCTGCGGGCTGTCTTGGCTTTGGACGGTTACCGAACCAACGACCGAGTCGCCGTGACCAACGAGATGGCATCACCGCTCGCGAACGCAGCATCGGTCGTCATCGCACTTGGCGCTGGGACCGAGCTCGCCGTCGCGGCGACGAAGACCTACACCGCTGAACTGGCGGCCGTTCTCAAGCTCTCTGAGGCATGGGGAGCGGAACGCCGCGGGATTGGCGGGGTCGCAGCTGCGATGGAACAGGCCATCGAGAGCGAGGCATCGATCTCTGAGGCCGCCGAGGTTGTGGCCGGCATGGCATCATGCGCCATCGTGGGACGCGGCCTCAACATGGCCACCGCGTACGAATGGGCACTCAAGATCACGGAGACGTCCAATGTGAGTGCCCATCCGTTCTCGAGCGCCGACTTCAGTCACGGTCCGATCGCCATGGCCGACCGGACCACTCCGGTGCTGGCCGTCGTCGACAAAGACGCTTTCGCGTCGACAACCATGGCCATGATTCAAACGCTGCGTACCGAGCGACAAACACCGGTCGTGCTGATCTCCACCCTGCAGGAAACGGACGCAGATGCCGTCATCAGGCTCCCGAATCTGAGCGTTGAACTCAACCCCCTTGTGGCGGCGGTTGCTGCGCAACTCTTCAGCTATCACCTCGCGAGAGCCCGGGGACTCGATCCCGATTCTCCAAGGGGACTGAACAAGGTGACATCGACGCTGTAGGGATCGCGCCGGCGAACTCCGCCCTTCGGGACGCGGCGGACCACCTGTGTGCCGGAGTTCGGTTCTGCGCTGGCAGGCCATCGCAAGCGGTCGCCATGTCCCGTAGCCATTCGAGCGGTCAGGCGGTCCCAGGAGCGGAGGCCGGGTCGTCCACGAGGACGTAGAGCCCAACAGGATCTGCGACGTTCTTCAGGGATCGCTCGCCAACAAAGTTGGCCTGGAAGCCTTCCTTGTTCGTCAGATTGTCGGAGACCGCCTTCGTGAATCCGATTTCGCCCGCGTTCACCTCAGATTGGATGCGGGAGGCGATGTTGACTCCGTCGCCGTGAACGTCGCCGTCCGTGAGCACAACCTCACCGAGGTGGATGCCGATCCTGACTGCGAACCGACCGTCGCGACCGACGGCGGACTGGATTTCCTGTGCGCACGTGACCGCGCTCGACACAGATTCGAAGCTGGCCAGGACACCATCGCCAAGCATCTTGAGCAGCGTTCCCCCGTTGCCAGATATCGCCGCCATGTGAATCTCGCTGTTGGCCTTGACGATCTCGAGTGTCGCTCCCTCGTCGGCTCCCATCAGCGCGGTGTAGCCGACGATGTCGGAGAACATGATGGCTGCAAGCCTTCGAGCCGGACCCTTCTGCGTTGGGGTTCGGATCGCTTCGTCGAGGTAGTGGCGCTTTCCCCGTTGGGCGTTGTGGTACTCGTCGGGCGACAGGATGTTCTCATCGAGTTCGAAGTCGGTTCGCAGAAGGTTGTCGACGAACGCGTCCAGGCGAGCTCCGCCCTCCGCCGCAACATCGCGGATGAAGCGGGTGTCGACGTTGATGCAGATGGCGCCGACGAGGCCGTAGTCCGCCCGGAAGATCGGGACAGTGGTGCACTTGAATTGCCGCGATCCGATATTCAGCTCGTAGTTGACCTTTTCGGTTCCCTGTTGGCGCCGGGTCTTCAGGTCGAGGACGAGGTTCGTTGCACCACTCCCGACACTGCGTCCTGTGACCTCGCCATTCTCGATGGCCACAAGCGACCGCGACGGGTTCACCAAGTTGTGGAGAAGAATCTCGATTCCAGTGTTCGGGACCGAACGCCCGAGCTGGCGCACGATCCGTGCATAGTTCTCGAGGAACACGGTGTTGTCGTTCACAACGTCGTCGCCTCGGTACTTCGCGTACAGCTCCTTGTAGTTCTGGAGCCACTCGGTGGGGAACGTATCTCGGACCAGGTTCTGCTCGCCGATGACGATCAGTTCTTTGGCTGCGCGCGCGTTCTGTTCAGCGAGCAAGTACGTGACTGCCCTATTGAAGGCATCGGCGTCGAACTCGACATGCGCACGCTCATTGACGACGAACGGGTAGAAGTCGTACTCCTCAAGACGGAGTTGATGCACCGCGGGAGCTTGCGTGGATGGCCCTTGGATTCTCCGGCCCAGGAGAAACGCGCCGGCGCCGACCAGAACTACAACAACTATGAACACGAAGACACTTGGGTCCATGGAACGCCACCCCGATCGCCAATCTCACCACGCAACCTACACCGAGCCTCGCCCATCCGGGCTACCTACAGCTGTAGGGTCGGTGCATGCAGCGCGTCTCGATCACCGCAGGAAAGTTCACATTCGAGGGCGTCTTCGAATCAGCCGATGCTCCCGAGACCTGCGCCTGGTTTGCCGAGAATCTGCCCTTTGTGAGCAAGGTCATCCATGCCCGCTGGAGCGGCGAGGCGGTGTGGGTTCCGCTCGGCGACCTGGTGTCCGGACTCACACATGAGAACCACACGGCGCACCCGTCGCGCGGTGACATCCTCTTCTACCCCGGCGGTATCTCCGAAACTGAGATCCTGATCGTCTACGGGAGTGCGTCGTTTGCATCGAAGATGGGCAGCCTTGCCGGCAACCACTTCATCACGATCACCGAGGGCCGCGACCGGCTGCCCGAGTTCGGCGAACACGTGCTCTGGCACGGTGCACAGGACATCACGTTCACCTCGATCCCCTAGGGTTCCGACCGGCTCGTCATCAGCCTCCCGACCGAAGGCGGTGTGTTCCCAGTGGCAACGCAGCCCCCGGGTACCGCGGCGGTCGTTCTGGCGGCTCGGTCCCTACGCCGCGACAGCTCTGGGAGGCGTGATCAGGACCGGCACCTCGGAACGGCCAACGAATGACCGCCACCCGCGCCGATTCGCCAGCCTTTGTGGCATGACGATCGTCGTTGGTTGGGCCTGGGCGGCAACGTCGAACAGGTGTCGTCCCGAGTAGACGCTTTCGGTGACGACGGCCGATGCGTTCTCGTCGCCAAGGCGTGACGAATACGTTTCGGCCAAGCGATCGAAGTAGATCGCTGTGGCGTCCGGAACAGTGAGGTTCTCGGATTCCGCGAAGTCTCGGACGTCGCTCATCGTCTGGCGGCTGACCAGCACCACAACGGTGGCGCGTCCTCCGCTGTTGACGGTCTCTTGGGCGACCTCGAGCGCCGACTCGCCGTCAAGTGTCGGCTCGACAAACGCAACGATGTGTTCTTGTGTTTTCATGATTGTCCTCTTCATGTGGTTTCTTCTTGGTTGTCTTGGTCACCGGCCGGCCACGGGATTTCGACGATGAGGTCCCATAGGTACTCGTCGTCGATTGGGCCTCCGGTGAGGAGTAGGCGGTAGTAGATGGGGCCGAGAACGTGATCCAGGATGCGGCCGATCTCTGAGTCGGGTGTGTCCGGGCCGACGATCCGGCGCACGAGGCCGGCGGCGATGCTGCGGCGTTCGCCCCAGAATTGATGGAACGCTGTGGCTAGATCCGAGTTGCGCGCCGACTCCCCGACGATGCCAGCCAGGATCGCTCCGAAGTCGGACTGTGTGTTGAGGCGCACGATGTCCTGCAGAAACACGTACAGGGCGAACCGGGGATCATCGTCTGCAGGCACCGGAGCGTTTTCGGCGGCGAGCACGGTGAGGAGATGCTGCACGAGCAGTTCCTTCGACTTCCACCGCCGGTACAACGTGTCCTTGCCAACGCCGGCTGTGCGCGCGATCTCGTCCATCGACGTCCCGGTGAACCCCTTGCGCGCCAAAACCGCCCGGGCCGATTCGAGGATGGCTCGGTCGGCGGCGGGGTCACGCGGGCGTCCTCGCCGCGGCCGCACAAGGGTTTGGTTGGTCATCACCCTCAATACATTACCATACAGTCCCGTTTGATAACTAGATTTCTTGGAATCCTCCGCACCACTCCGCCACAGACCTCATCTGCGCGGTCCAAGCTCCCAAGCCGCCCCTCCCACCCGAGCTTCGGCGGTGGAGGGGAGAAAGAAGAAGGTCTTCGCCTCTCCCACGGAGTGGGGGAGGCGCGAGCATCCGGCCGACGAGGCCGGAGCGCAGCGGAGGGGGCACTCCGCCACAGACCTCATCTGCGCTATCCAAGCTCCCAGGCCGCACCCTCCCGCCCCCACCTTCGGTGGTGGAGGGGAAGCCGGAGGCGGGCCATCAAGCATCCACGAACGCGTCTGCGGACAGCTCACGACTCCCGTTCGCTATGCCGTCGACGGTGACCCGGGCGACGATCGCGGGATCGAGGCCGGTCGGCATCGCCGGTGCGGTTCCTGAGATTGGACGGCCGGCGAGACCGGTCTCGGTATGCGGCGGGCGAGCATCGAGGACCTGAATCCCCCGGCGGCGGAGCTCTCGTCCCAGCGCTTGTGTTGCGGCGCTGAGACCCGCCTTCACCGCGGAATACGCGGCAAGGCCCGCCATAGGCTGGTCGGCGACCACGCCCGTGATGTTGACGATGAAACCTCCATCGAGATGCGGCATCGCCGTTCGAATGACGCGCAACGGACCGACCAAATCGGTCGCCACAAGTTCATCGAGCGCAGCGTCGTTGAGATCCTCGAGCGGCCCGAAGGCCACCACCCCGGCAGCGTTGACGACGCCATCGAGCCCACCGAGACCGCCGATCGCCGTGGTGACCACATGATCAGCGTGGTAAGGCTCGCGGAGGTCGAACTGCACAGAGGGGACGTCCACACCCACTTCTGCGGCCCGTTGCTGCAGACGGGTTCGGTCGCGACCGGCAAGCATCACCAGACCGCCCCTGCTTCTCAGCTCGCTGGCGATTTGGCTCCCCAGTACTCCTGAACCACCGAGCACCAGTGTTCGGCTTCCGGAAAGGTCTCGTGTCTTCATCTGCCCTTGATAGTCGCGAGCATTCTCCTAACGGGCCGCTTCCTCGATTCGCGTTCCCGGGAATCAGCGATCCGCCGCTGTGGTTCAGTTCCTGTGACCGAACGAATCGCCATTGTGCTTGGTGCCGGCGGAGCCTACGGCTGGGTATTCCACGCCGGTGTTCTCCATGGGATCGAACGCGCTCTGCGGACTCCCCCGAATGATGCGGCACTGATCGTCGGGACGTCGGCCGGTTCCGCGATCGGTGCCGCAGTGCGAGCCGGAATCGAACCGCTCGACCTCGCCGAAGTTGCCTCACGCCCACCGAGCGACGACGACCGAAGGCGGATGAGGAACGAACTCCGCGACGCCCGCAAGACCCTGATCCCGTTTGCGCCGCGCCTCGTGCAGCATGCCATCGGCCAAGACCGGACCGGAATGCTGGGTGTTGCCGGCCTCCTTCCGCCGGGGATCTTCCCAACCACGTGGCTCGCCCGCTTCCCCGGGATGGAACACCATGCCCGGTGGCCGGAGGGGCTGTGGATCCCAGCAGTTTCGGCAACCACCGGTGACGTCGTCGTGTTCGGCCGCGACCGACGCGATGTTGATGTGCATCGCGCGGCACAGGCGTCGTCGGCGGTTCCCGGTATGTTCCAGCCACACGTCATCGACGGGACGGCCTACTTCGATGGAGGTGTGGTGTCTCCAACGCACGCCCATCTTGCTGCCGAGATCGATCCCGATCTTGTGATCATCTCCTCCCCGATGACCCGCCCTGGACGGCGGCTCACCTCCGGTCACGCACGAAAGCGCTTGGCCGAAGAGGTAGCCACTCTCGAGCGAGGAAACGTCCGCGTCGTCACCATCGAGCCGGATACCGACACCGGTCGGCTCGCCGACGGCTTCCCGCGCTCGAGCGGTGGGAATGCATCTCGCATCTTCGAATCGGCTGCAGCCCTCGCAGAACAGACGATTGGTGAATCTCGAAGGCGTCAACCCGTCGGCGCATGACCCGATGCGTCGGTTGTGGTCAGTTGCTCAGCGCCACAACGCGGTGCTCCATTTGGCGAGGGTGGATGCGATCTTCGGATAGAGGCCGACGACCATGGTCAAACCGAGTACGGCAACGACGACGGCACCTGCCTTGGTCAACGGCTCCTTCCCCAGCCGGTCCAACAGGAAACTCCCCGCCACTCCGATGCCGAGCCCGACGCCAACAACGCCGACCAGGAACAGGGCCAGGCCCCCGAATGCTGCCGGCGGGTCGTACTGCGCCGTGGTGAGAGCCACGCCCAACTCGGGACCCACACATGGTTGCCACGCCCACGCAGAGCCGACACCGATCATCGCCGCTGCTCCAGAGCCCGGTCCGAGACGCCACCACAGCAGTCCCCCGACGAGGAGCGTCACCCCGGCCAGCCACAACGGCGGGATGACCCATCCGGCGACAGCGATCCAGGCGGTCAACACGGCGGCACCGGCGAACGTACCGAGGACCGCTACCCGTCGGGTCGCCAATCCCAGCGTTGCCGCAGGAACGAGCAGGATCCAGGAACAGGGAAGCAGCGACTGCGTGATCCCCTCGCCGAGAGCACTGATCATCCCAGCAGCGCGGCCACGGTCTCGTTCAACTCCTCGTAGGCCCCCTCACCGATATGGTCGAAGCGAATGTGTCCCTCCCGGTCGAGCACGTAGGTTCGAGGCCAGTAGGCCGGAGATCCCTGCCAGGATCGGAAGCTTTGCTTGTCCGTGTCGAGAGCAATCGGCCATGTGACACCCAGCTCTTCGGACGCCGCAGCGATTGCATCCGGGTCCTTCTCGTAGTCGAACTCCGGCGAGTGGACACCCACGATCTCGAAGTCAGCTCCCCCGTGCTCGGCGTAGAGGGCTTCCAGGTTGGGGATGGTCGCCTTGCAGTTGTGGCAGCCGAAGGTCCAGAACTGAACTACCACGACCTTCCCCCTGAGGTCTTCGAGGCTCTCGACGTCGGCCTGCAACCACCCATCGATGCCCACCAACTCCTTCGCAGGACCGAGATCGGGCAGCGGATCCTCAACAACGGCTGCGTCTTCAACGCCATCTGGTTCAGCCGTCGCGACCGACGTCGAGGTCGACGACGTCGAGGTCGACGTCGTCGAGACGGTCGCGACGGGTTCGGAACCACCGCACGCAGCGACCAACACCATCAGGAACATCGCGGAAGGAACGAGCCGTTTCATCCCCATTGACGATACGGCGGGTCCGGAACTCCGGCGGTGAACAATCCGTGAACAAGGATCGACCAACGTGAACGGCAGCATCGGCGAGTCCGGCCACGTTCACGTGAAGCGCGGTTCAACTGAGGGGGATCACCTCGAAGCCCCCATCCTCGGCGCGCTCCACGACCATCACCGTCTCGTGAGTCTCGCCGCTCAGCACGGTGAGAACCTCGTCGATCGAGGCCGCCTCCGCCGCCGGCGCAGCGGCAGGGAACCTACGGACTCTGAAACCAGCCTTCGCGATGGCGTTCGCAAGTTCCTCTCCATCGGCAGCGACGAGGATCACCTCCCGGACCGCCGGCCCGACCTCCTCCGGAACCTCGGCCCGGTCGTGGCGCACCACGGTGAAGTGGTACCACGCCACCGCCCCGGTGGACGTCAGCAGTGAGATTGGGACCGCCACAGCGTCGAGCACTTCTGCCCCGCCGGTGCCGTCGAGGATGGCCTGGACGATGAGGTAGACGAGCACGATCAGATTGACGAGAGCGACCAGGCCGCTCACGCCGAGCACGATGAAGAGGTAGGTTCGGCGGGTCGTTGACTGTGCCTCGTCGGCTCCGTGGCGCACGCGCTCGCGCTGCGCACGCGCCCAGTAGATCCCCCACAACGGCCCTCCGACGGCGAGAAGGGTCAGGGCGACGGCGATCACACCGCGGTCGGATCCGGTTATCTCCGTGCCGGCGATCGCCCATAGGGCGTAGGTCAGGAGCGTCGCCAGTCCGCCGGCGGCGACCACGAGGCCGGCACCGGAGAGGAGATAGTCATAAACCCGATCGACTTCGGTCCGATCACGCGCAGTGTCGCCGTCAAGGACACGCCGGTGATACACCCATGTGGCCACGCCGGCGGCGACGACACCGAGCGCAGCCGGGACGACCTCGAAGTGCTGCGCCGCCGTGCCGGATGGGTCGGCGAGTATCCACTCCAGTAGGCGAAAGAGAGCGGTTCCGAGCCCGCCCACAACCAAGAGAACGCCACTCAGCACACCCGCCAGCAGGACGTACGCATTCCACAGGCCCGTTCGCTTGTCATCCACCGTGGTGCGCAGCCAGTACCACCCCCACACCACCGCACCCACCGCGCACGCGACGAGGGGACGCACGATCTGTTCGGCCGTCGGACCAATAGGCCCGATGTCGACAACCGAGTCGTACAACTCGACGAGGACGTTGGCGGCAGCGACGGTGCCGGCCGAAAGCAGCACCACAAGGCCCACAAACGACCCCATCAGGTGCTCAATGCGCAGGTTGGGTTCGTAGCCCTCGCGCTCGGCAACCCACCAATGAACCGCCCACACGCCTCCCCAGATCACCACGTTCACGAGAGCCGTGCGGTCGAGCCCGTCGCCGACAAGCAGATCACCGATCAGCGTGATGAGCAAGGTGACCGTCGTTACCAGAGAGCCGAACAGAACCAGGGTGAGGTAGAGGGCCCAGCCGGGAGACCGCACTTCCGCCGGATCGTCGCTCAGGCGTCGCCAGGTGACCATCGCAAGAGCGATGAAGGCGGGCGCCGCAACAACCACAAAGGCAACCGACAGAGCGACCGCCCCGGTGTCCGTGGTGATCTGCTGGGCTGAGGTTGCTGCCGCGTCAACCAGTCCCGCCAGCCCGACACACGAGAGCACCAGCGTCAATAACATCATGAGATACCGGAACATGCGGCGGGCGGCAATGCCTTCGCCGTCAGTTGTCGTACGGTCGCGGCCGTCGATCAGGCGCACGATGAGCACGACGATTCCCAGAACGACCAACAAAGGCAGCAGTGAAAAGAACGCCATCACGCCTCCCAGCAGTAGATCGGCCACGGAACCTCGGTGATCAGCCAGACGTCGCCGGCCCGCTCCAGGATCAGCGTATCGCGGAACGTGTGCGACTCCCCGAGGAACACGCTCGAAGCGGATCGTTCGGTGATATCCACCGTCACCGCAACGCGGCCGGCGTCGGGTTCGGTATCGAGGATCACAACACGGAGGCTGTCCACGCCGTCGCGAATCTGGTTCAGTTCGGCACCGCAGTGCTCGACGAGATCCGGCATCAGGAAGCGCTCCGCGTCGACTCGGCTTCGATCGACGACCGCTTGGAAGTACCCCTGGACTGCCGCCTCGGGAGTTCCTGCATCGAACTGCTCCGGGCCTTGAAGCGCGAGCACGAGCGCTACCGCAACGAACGCCACGATGACCGCGATGACCATCCCGAGAACGATGCCGCTGCGTGTGATGCGTTCCACGCCACCAGTGTCGTCTCCGCCCGGCCGGTCGTCCAGGACGAGCCAGGGCGATCAAATCCACGAATAGTCACTCACGTAGTCACTCCTGACGCGTACGGTGAAGCAGGCTTAGTGACGGACACAGCGAAGGCAGCCCCACCCGAGGGAAAGGGAGGCTGCAGGTACACCGTTGAGACCGATTACATCGCTCCTCACGCGCTGCGTCATTTGCTCCCCCCACGCCACGACCGAGTATCCACCTCGGTCACCCGGCGAGCGAAGCACCGCTGGATGAGGAGCCGGGGAGGACACCACCATGCCGACACCAGGACAAGAACTCGCCAGTATCGACTTTGAATCGATGATCGGCGGACCGCTGATTGCGGTCATCCACGCCCAGGCCCAAGCGGCCATGTCGACCGTCAACTTCATCAAGGAGGTCGGTTTCAAGGCTCCGACCACCGAACAGGAGGCAGGCGGAGACACAGAAACCAAGGACCCGATCTACGTCACCTTCACCTATTCGAAGGAGATCAGCCCCTTCGTTCCGGCCGTTGTCGCCGACCCGAGCGCAACTCCGCCGATAGCGGCGTCTCCCGCCGTTGAAGCAGTGTTCCAGGACCAGAACCTCAAGGTTCCGATCCTCACGATGCTGCCGATCCCGTTCATCCGCATCGACGAGACCACGGTGGATTTCAACGCGAAGATCAACTCGGTCGAGTACCGCAAGACGGTGACCAATCTCAAGATCAACGCGTCGACCGAGGCGAAGGCCGGCTGGTTCTTTGGTTCGGCGAAGCTCAAGGTGTCGACGGCGTATCAGCGCACGTCAACGCAGGGCAATTCGGTGAATCGCACGTATTCGCTTGCGGTCCATGTGAAGGCCGTTCAGGACGAGATGCCCGCGGGAATGGAGAAGATCCTCGGAATCCTCGAGGATGCGATCACGTCCACACCGGCTGAAGCCGCCTAGGAACGCGAGCCGCCCGGCGTTGGGAGGGACCATGACAAATCTGGGTGACTACTTGGGACAATTGATGTCTGAGGTCGTGATTGCCCGCGTGCACGCCGACCTCGAGTCGGTCCGGGTGGCTGAGCTCTACGCCAGCCACCCACTCCTGCGTCACATGCCGATACCGCGGGTTCGGCTGCCGGAGATCCAGATGGAGGTACCCGTCGTCATCGACGGATCTGGGTCTTCGGGGCCGAACGAATCCCCACGAGGTGGAACCAGCATTGATGAGGGCCGCAAGCAGTTTGACAAGGTGCTGGCAACTCACCTGCGCAACAACAAGGTCCGTTTGCGAGCGAACCAACGCGAGGCTCTTGTCAAGGCCCTCGACGCCGAGGAGCAAAGACCGGACGTACCGATCGAGATCAAGGTCGACACGAACCGGTTCGCAGACCGGTTCACTGACGCAGCCATCGGGGTGCTCGGCGAGTCGGTTAGCGACGAGAAGATGAGCGATCTGAAAGCGGGCCTCAAAGACGACGCCCGGCTCGCCTTGCTGGCCGCCCGCACGGCACCACCCCGGGTGACGGCATTGGTGGAGACCAGTGCGGTGCGTGAAGCAGGACCCGAGGACAAGATCACGAGGCTCCAGCTGACGATTCGCGAAGAGTCGATGGAGCTCACCACAATCGAATCCGACGGCCAGACGACCGAACGCCTCGTACCGGAGTAGATCGGCATGCTGCGCATCGTCAACCTCGAGGAGTTCCACCGCCTCCTGCTCCGGGTGCCGGCGCTCGTCGACGATCTCGAAAGCCGTACCGCCGACGCGCCCGGTGCGGTGCGCGACTGGCTCGTCGAGGTCGAGGGTGCCCTCGAGAACAACCGGATGCCACTGGCCGGGAACATTGCCGGCCTTCGCGCGCGCCTCGACTCTGCCTCCAGAGGCGCCGTACCCAGCGGCGTCGTCATCACCGGCTCTGTTACGAAACGAAAGGTCCGATACGCAGTTGCTGCCGAAGTACTGAAGGACGCCGCAGACACCATCGCAGCGGAACTCGAAGCCGACGGCGCGCGCATCGACGAAGCCGACCTCCTCGCTCGCCAGTTGGTAGTCGCTGCACAGGTGAAGGGCCTGGTGAATGGGCCGCCAGCCCGCGCCGACCATGCCGACACGATTCAGGCGCTCTGGACGGCGGTTCTCTCCGAGCCCGAGATCGGGCCGGGAGCCGTTCATCTGCTCAGTTTGGTGGGGCCCAACGATGCCGTCATCGTGCTTGATCGCGCCATCACGCGGGATATCTGGGCAGGTCGATAAGGAACCCTCCCCACCTTCCATGGCGCTGACCGCACGTTTGCCGGCGACTCAACGCTGTCTCGCGATCCTTTTGCCTTGAGTTGGTGTGACGTATCGTCGATGGTTCGAAGGCACGGCAACAGGAAGTGGTGGAAATGCGCAGGATGCTCATCGTGGCAGTGGCCGCCGTCTTGATTGTCTCGGCGTGCACCTCCGGCTCGTCCGACACAGCCACGGCGGAGTCGACCTCGACCGTGACGACCGCCGCTCCGACATCCACGTCGGAGGCGACCACAACAACAGCTGCGACCACGACCACGGAGGCAACCACCACAACCACCGTGGCCGCCGCAGCGGGAACGATGGACGATCCGGTTCCGGCCGGCACTTGGGCGAGGGTCGGAGCCGTCGACGTTGTCGTCCTGGCAAACGAACCCGACGCCACGGAGCGGGTGCTGGCCGAGAACGAGTTCAACACCGCTCCCGAACCGGGGAACCGCTTCGTGATGTGGCGGGTCGCCGTGGCCAATGCCGGTGAACAGACGGCCCCACTCCTCGCCGAGGTGTCGTTCACCGTCGCCGGCCCTTCGACCGTCGTCTACAACACCTCAGCCAACTGCGGGGTGATCCCCGACCAACTCGACGAGTTCCGCGACGTCTTCCCCGGTGGAACGGTCGAGGGCAACCTCTGCTGGGAGGTCGCAGACGAAGACGCCGAGAGCCTGGTCCTCCTCGTCGACGAGTTCGCCTTCTCGAGCGAACGGATGATCTTCGCATCGGCCGGGACAGACGTCCCGTTGATCGTCGACTACCCAATGCCGGTACCACCGGAGGCGGATGGCCCGGTCGGGACGAGAGGCAATCCCTACCCGATCGGCCAGACGATCGCCGTCGGTGAGTGGGACATCTCGGTCACAGAGTCGGCCGAGGATGCGACGGCGGAGGTCCTCGCTGAGAACTCGTTCAACGAGGAACCGGCCGACGGGCGTCAATTCTTCATGGTCGGCATCGAAGCCACGTACACCGGAGAAGCGTCGGACTTCCTGTTCGCATCAACTTCGTTCAGCACCGTCGGTCCCCTCGCCGTTGCGTACACGGGCGAAGACACATGCGGGGTAGTCCCGGGTGAGATCGAGGTCTTCTCCGAGGTCTTCCCAGGAGGGACCGTGGCAGGCAACCTGTGTTGGTCCGTCAGGGGCGAAGATGTCGACGGCCTCGTCCTCTACGCCCAGGAGGCCGTCACCCTCGATGGAGAGCCCGTCTTCTTCGACCTGCGCTGACGGTGCCGAGCAGACCCACCCGAACAACGACAAACAGCCAAGACACCGCGGTGTTCCCTCGTATGCTCGACGCATGCCCGAAACGCGCTACGCACGGAGCGGGGACGTCAACATCGCCTACCAGGTGGTTGGCGACGGCCCGACTGACATCGTCTACGTCCCTGGATGGGTCTCCAACGTCGAGCTGATGTGGGACGACCCCGGCCTCGCGAGTTTCCTGAGGCGGCTCAGCTCGTTCGCCCGGCTGATCACCTTCGACAAGCGAGGGACCGGACTGTCGGATCCTGTTCCAGTTGACAATCTGCCGGACTTCGAAACGCGCATGGACGACCTGCGAGCCGTGATGGACGCGGCCGGCAGCCGCACTGCCACCATCTTCGGACACTCCGAGGGCGGCACCCTCTCGGTCCTCTTCGCTGCGACACACCCCGAACGAACGGATGGGCTCATCCTCACCGGTTCATATGCGAAACGCCTCAGGTCGGACGACTACCCATGGGCACCAACCGCCGAAGAGCGTGCCCGCGATGTCGAACACGTCGCGGACACCTGGGGACAGGTCGACTGGCTGGAAGAGGTGGCACCCAGCCGGTCGGGCGATCCGGTGTTCCAGGCGTGGTTCAGCCGCTATCTGCGCATGTCTGCCAGCCCGCGCGCCGCAGCCGCCCTCCTCGAGATGAACACGGCCGCTGACGTCCGAGGGACTCTCGCGGCAGTCACCGCTCCCACCCTGCTGCTCTACCGACGAGACGACCGGGACGTCAACATCGAAGAGGGCCGCTACATCGCCGACGCCATCAAAGGTGCACGTTTCGTCGAACTCCCCGGGGCCGACCACATCTTCTGGGCGGGCGACTTCGAACCGCTGCTTCATGAGATCGAGGAGTTTGTCACCGGTCGGCGCGGGTCATCGGATCCCGAGCGGCGGTTGACAACCGTTCTGTTCACCGACATCGTCGACTCGACGCAGAACGCCGCCGAACTCGGTGACCTCAAGTGGCGTCAACTCCTCGAGCGCCACAACCAGCTGGTCCGCAACGAACTCGCACGATGGAGCGGCGTCGAGATCTCAACGACGGGCGACGGATTCCTCGCCACGTTCGACGGCCCGGCACGGGCGATCAACGCGGCGCTCTCGATCGCGGCATTAGTCCCGGATCTCGACCTGCACGTTCGGTGCGGTGTCCATACCGGAATGGTGGAGGTCGTCGGAGATGATGTGGCTGGTCTCGCCGTCCACATCGGCGCACGGGTCGGTTCCCTTGCGCAAGCGGGCGAAGTCCTCGTGTCGAGCACGGTCAAGGATCTCGTAGCCGGGTCGGGCTTCACGTTCGAGGACCGCGGCACCCACGTCCTCAAGGGAGTACCGGACGAGTGGCGGGTCTACGCCGCGAGCCGGTAGGCGAATACGTCGAAAGGGCTTCGGGACGCATCAAGATCCGTCCAGTCACAGCCGATGACTTCCTCATAGAGGAAGAAGGAACGATCGATGCAGACGACTCCATGTCCGTCGTGTGGTCGAACCGACGGCAACCACTCTCATCGAGCGCCGGCAGGCAGCTCCGAACGCGGGACCGGCTCCCCGAAATGCGTTATCTGCACGGGACCACTCGCCGACCATGAGATCAGTGAACACGCCGCCCGCGTCGTCGAACGGCTCGCAGCTCTCGGGTTCCCAACGCCCGTGAACGTTGGGATGCCCTAAGCCGAATCTCAGAGTCCAAATGA
>Ga0272442_10002090_pt1 | contig 29373 bp, 15 predicted proteins | sample SSMForm2O_FD_200262 | JGI IMG/M metagenome (GOLD analysis project Ga0272442, IMG submission 200262) | Marine sediment archaeal communities from Little Sippewissett salt marsh, Falmouth, MA, United States - SSM-Form-2O | ecosystem: Environmental > Aquatic > Marine > Wetlands > Sediment ...
GGGCTCAGGCCGGACGCGACCGGTGTGTTGAATAACAGGACGCCTTTTCGCTCGAAGCTGCCGGACGTCACCACCCTGCCGCAACTGTTCCGCAACCACGGATATTTTACCGCGCGCGTGGGAAAGATTTTCCACGGTCGCGGAGATACGGACGATCCGAAAGCATGGGATGTGACATCCGATCCGAAAGTTACCCCTCGGGGCCAAAAGGGGCAAGGCCGAAACCTGACCGGCGGCCGCGTTAGGTGGTGTCGATGGCTGGCGGCGGAGGGAAGCGATGAGGACCAGCCGGACGGCCAGATTGCCACCGAAGCCATTCGCCTGCTGGAGCAACACCACCAGGGTCCATTCTTCTTAGCCGTTGGATTTCATAAGCCGCATGATCCGTTTATCGCGCCGAAACGCTATTTCGACCTTTACCCCCTCGAACGCCTAAAACCGCCTCAAGATCCTGTGGACCGCTCCGACGAGCTTCCCCAGGCCATCGGAAGTAGTTGGATAGCGGAATTCGATCGCTTTACGGGCCGCGACCGGCGGGAATTTATGCGCGCCTACTACGCCGGCATCTCCTTCATGGACGCCCAAGTGGGCAAGATCATCGCCGTGATGGATCGGCTTCGACTCTGGCAGAACACAACCGTCGTGTTTTTCGGCGATCACGGTTACCATCTCGGCGAACACGGCTGGTGGAATAAGAACACGTTATTCGAGTTCTCGGCCCGGGCCCCGTTGATCGTCGTCACACCGGAAATGAAAAACCGAGGCGTCCATTGTTCAGGGATCGTCGAGTTTGTGGATATCTACCCAACCTTAGCCGATCTGCATGGTCTGCCCGCGCCCGGCAATCTCGCCGGCGCCAGCTTCAAACCTCTGCTGAACTCCCCGAACCTTCCCGGCAAGAAGATGGCGATCACCCAGGTGCAACGAGGCGACATCGCGGGCCGGTCGGTGCGAACCGAGCGCTGGCGCTATACGGAATGGGACGAGGGCCGACAGGGCATCGAGCTATACGACCACGATAACGATCCCGGCGAGTACACCAACCTCGCTGAAGACCCGCAACACGCCCGGATCGTCGCAAAACTCAAAAAGTTATTGCGATGAGCTATGAAACGTATTCAAAGGAGAGTTCCATGAGGTACTTATTTTTCATTCTTTTGATGACGGTCACTTTCTCTGTTGGAGGATGCACAATGTTATCACCTGCCAATCATGAACAAGCGGAAGAAAAGCAGTTTATTCTGCACCCGATTGGCAAGGTGGTCAGAGAATACGGTAAAACGATGATTGTTCTGGATGAGAAGTATCAGCCCGGACTTTCGGGACTGGAGAAGCGTTCTCACGTTATGGTGGTGTATTGGTTCGATAAAAATGATACGCCGGAGAAACGCGCTATTCTAAAGGTCCATCCTCAGGGCCGCATGGAAAACCCGCTCACGGGTGTTTTTGCCACACATTCACCGGTCCGTCCGAATCTCATCGCCATCAGCAAGTGCAAAATCATCGCCATCCGGGCAAACGTTATTGAGATCGAAGAGATTGATGCATTCGACGACTCGCCGGTGCTGGACCTTAAAAGTGGTTAGTTTCTCTTCAACCCACGACATCTGTCGCGGTAAAGAAGTATGGTTACATGCAGAAAATGTGGCAGAACGTCTGAGGAGATTGCTGAGGTGTTGTCACTTTGTGCGGACTGTGTACGCAAGGCGGATGACGCAACTCTGTCTCATCTTGAAGCCATCCACGCGCGAAGCCGGCAAGAATTTGATCTACCCGCCGGACCTCCATCGAATCCAGACGGTATCGCATGCGGGCTCTGTCAAAATAAATGCCAGATAGCGTCAGGCGAGCGAGGCTATTGCGGTGTGCGAAGAAATGAGAACGGCCAACTGAAAGGAGGAATTCCCGACGGAGCCGCCGTCTCATGGTATCACGATCCGCTACCGACTAATTGCGTAGCCGATTGGGTCTGCGCCGGCGGCAGCGGGGCCGGATATCCGCAGTGGGCCTACCGGCCCGGACCCGAACAAGGTTACGTCAACCTGGCCGTGTTTTATCAAGCCTGCACGTTTAACTGCCTGTTCTGTCAAAACTGGCACTACCGAGAGAAATCGACGAGCCCTCGGACACATACGGCGAAAGAGCTGGTAGGAGCGGTCAGCGCCGAGACAGCGTGCATTTGCTTCTTCGGCGGCGATCCAACCTGTCAACTCCCCCACGCGCTGGCGGCTTCAAGACTGGCGCGCGAACAGAATCCAAAAAGAATACTACGAATCTGCTGGGAGACCAACGGATCGATGAATCCGGACCTGCTGGATGAGATGATGCGCTTGTCCTTGGATAGCGGCGGTTGTGTCAAATTCGATTTGAAGGCCATGGATGCCAATCTTCACTATGCCCTTTGCGGCGTCGATAATGGGCGCACGCTTGAGAACTTCGCCGCCGCGGCTGCGCACATCCCACAACGGCCGGAACCGCCGCCGCTCGTAGCAAGCACACTCTTGGTGCCCGGTTACATTGACGCCAGAGAGGTCGAAGCAATCGCACAATTCATCACCAAACTGAATCCGAGCATCCCCTATGCTCTTCTTGGATTTCACGGCGATTTCCTTATGACGGACTTGCCCCCGACCTCGCGGAAACAGGCGGAAAGCTGTCTGGCGGCCGCCAGAGCAACAGGATTGAAGCGCGTGCGATTGGGCAATGTTCATTTGCTTCACTGAGATAAATGAAAACAACGCGACTATACACAATCGGTCATTCAAACCTGTCTTTCGAGGCGTTTGTATCCTTGTTGAAAGAATTCGGAATCGATTTGGTCGTGGACATACGACGCTATCCGTCGTCGCGGAAGTTCCCGCATTTCAACCGCCCTGCCTTGTGCGAGCGTTTGGCGACTGAGGACATCGATTACCTATGGCTTGAAGCGCTCGGAGGTCGCCGGCACGACAATAAAAATCAAAAGTCCCCCAATCTCGGCCTAAAAAGCCCCGGATTTCGCAACTATGCAGATTATACAGCCACAGAGGATTTCCGCTCGGCCGTCCAAAGACTGTTGTCGGCTGCCGGGGAGTCTTGCACAGCCGTCATGTGTGCCGAGAAGCTCTACTGGAAATGCCACCGTCGGATTCTGAGTGACTTCCTCGTATCGCAAGGCGTCGAAGTGGTTCACATCATAGAATCCGGCAGATCGTCAATCCACACGCTTTCGTCCTCCGCCATTGTGACGGAAGCCGGAGTGATCTATCCTGAACCGGCACCAACGGATAACCAGAAAAGCCTCTTCGACCTGAACGCACAAAACAATGCATGATAACGTATAATATGATGTGCTCTCATGAGATCGATTCTTTTTCCAATCTCGATTCTGCTGGTATTTTCTGTGATTTTGGCCATGAGTTTTCAACCTCCGTCTGCTCCGGAAAGAATGAAGGCCATAGGGTCAACCAGAGGTCTGTCCAAGACACTCAGGAAGGCACTGGAGCCCGGCACGGACTTCGAAACGATCCCTACCCCCCAACCGGGCGACTGGCTCGCCGTGCATCGAGAGAAGGGACAGACTTTCGATCAATTTGCCAAATCCAATCCGAACTGGCCGGACAAAACCCGCAAAAAGATCTATCTGCAACCCTTAGGTCAATTCCCCGACGGTCAGCTTCCGTTGGTAGAACGCTTGAAAGAATACGCCGGGGCGTACTTCGCTATGGACGTCCAGGTTCTTCCATTCCTGGCCCTGAGCGGCAACAAGATCAGCACACGAACCAATCCGCATACCAAAAACCGGCAAATTCTGACCGCCGACGTCTTGGCCCTTCTCAGAAAAAACCTTCCGGCCGATGCCTTTTGTCTTTTGGCGATTACCATGGAAGACCTCTATCCCGATCCTTCGTGGAACTTTGTCTTCGGTCAGGCCATGTTACGAGGACGTGTCGGAGTCTACAGCTTCGCTCGTTACGATCCGGCCTTTTACGGAGAAAAACGCGGAAGCGACTATGAATATGTCCTTCTGCGACGAAGCTGCAAAGTCCTTGCTCACGAGACGACTCACATGTTCGGCTTGCGGCATTGCATTTACTTCAAGTGCGTCGCGAACGGCTACAACCATTTAAAAGAAAGCGATTCGCGCCCGCTGCACCTGTGTCCCGTCTGTCTGCGAAAGCTTCAGCACAGCGTCGGATTCGATGTTATCGACCGCTATCGCCGTCTATTACGTTTCTACCAAAAGATCGGCTTCGACAAAGACGCTCAATGGATCACCACCCGTCTAAAACATATCCTCGGAACGGAAGCCGCACGACTCCAAGATATTCAGTAAATAAGGTATGTTGCATCCAACATAATTAGGGCCTAAAGAACCTCCCGGAGGAATTGGCCTGTATAGCTTTGCGGTATCTGAGCCACGGTCTCAGGTGATCCCTGGGCCACGATGCGTCCGCCGCCGTGTCCTCCTTCCGGACCCAGATCGATGATCCAGTCTGCGGTCTTGATGATATCCAGGTTATGCTCGATCACAATCACGGTATTGCCGGTGTCCACCAGACGTTGCAGGACGGCCAGCAACATGCGGATATCCTGGAAGTGTAGCCCGGTCGTGGGTTCGTCCAGGATATAGAGGGTCTTGCCTGTTTCCCGCTTGGCCAGTTCCCGGGCCAGCTTGATACGCTGGGCTTCGCCGCCGGATAGGGTCACGGCGGATTGGCCCAACTTGATATAGCCCAAACCCACATCGATCAAGGTCTCTAAAATGGTCAGGATCTTGGGGTGATGGGCGAACAGCTCCGCGGCTTGGCGCACGGACAGATCGAGAACCTGGGCAATGGAGTGACCTTTATACTGAATGTCCAGCGTGGCCTCGTTAAAGCGCTTGCCGTGACAGGTCTCACAAGGAACATAGACATCGGCCAGAAAGTGCATCTCCACCTTGATAAAGCCGTCCCCCTTGCAGGCCTCGCAGCGTCCGCCTTTGACATTGAAGGAAAACCGTCCCTTGCCATACCCGGCCGTACGTGATTCGGGCAACAACGCGAACAGCTCCCGAATCGGATCAAAGAGCTTGGTGTAGGTGGCCGGGTTGCTGCGGGGCGTGCGCCCGATAGGGGCTTGATCGATATTGATAACCTTGTCGATATATTGCAAGCCCTGGATGCTGTGGTGCCGGCCTACCTCCAGTGACGTACCGTGTAGTTGACGGGCCAGGGCGCGATACAGGATTTGGTTGATCAAGGTGGACTTGCCTGCACCGGATACCCCTGTGACAGCCACAAGTAGCCCCAGGGGGATGCGCACGTCAATGTGGGCCAGATTATTCTGGGCCGCCTTTTTGATAGTGATCCAGGGCGCATGGTGTTTCGGAAGGGTTCGGCGCGGACGGGGCACGGGAATGCTCTCCTTGTCGGCCAGATACCGCCCGGTGACGGAGAGTGGGTTCTTCCGGATCTGGGCGGGTGTGCCCTGGGCCACGATCTGTCCCCCCAACAACCCGGCCCCGGGTCCCATATCGACGATCCAGTCTGCGGAATTCATCGTCTCCTTGTCATGCTCGATCACGATCAGAGTATTGCCGATGTCACGCAGATGGCACAGGGTCTCCAGCAGACGGATGTTGTCTCTCTGATGCAGGCCAATGGACGGCTCGTCCAGGATATAGAGCACACCCGTCAGTTCCGACCCTACCTGAGACGCCAGGCGGATACGCTGCGATTCCCCCCCGGATAGCGTCGGACCCTTGCGTGACAGTGTGAGATAGGTCAATCCCACATTGATCAGAAAGCCCAATCGGCTGGTGATTTCCTTAATTAGTTCCGTACCGATCAAGCAGCGATTGCCGGTTAGTTTCATGTTTTTGAGAAAGGCATAGGCCTGGCCAATGGTCATCTCCGTCAGATCAATGATGGATTTGCCGTTGATGCGCACGCTCAACACCTCTGCCCTGAGGCGAGATCCCTGACATAGGGTACAGGGCCTTTCACTCATAAAATCCGCATAATACTTCTTCTGATGTTCGGATTGGGTCTGGCGGTAGCGTCGCATCATGGTGGGCAAAAGGCCCTCCCAACTGATGCTGAAGCGTCCCTGGATCTTTTCCGAATCCCAGCGCACCGTCATTTCCCGGCCCTGGGATCCGTTCAGGATGATGTCCCGCTGCCTTCGGGGCAGTTGGCGCCAGGGTGTATCAAAATCGAAGCCCCATTGCTCCTGCATGGCCTTCAATTGACGTCCCCCCCAGGACTTGCCCGCAGTGCCGCCGCGCCCGAAATAGCCGCGCCAGGGGATGACCGCCCCGTTGCGGATACTCAAGGATTTATCCGGCACGATCTTATCCGGGTCTATGGCCAGACGGATGCCGATACCGTTGCAGTCCGGACACATGCCCTGGGGCGAATTGAACGAGAACAGAGGAGGCTCCAGGGCCGGGTAGGCCCGACCGCAACAGGTCCGCGCCTCGCTCATTCTGAGGTCTTCCCGATAGGGTACATGCACGATCAGGCGTCCTTCACTAAACCTCAGGCACTGCTCTACAGAATCAGTGAGCCGTTTTTGGAAGGCCTTGCCGGTTTTGACAACCAGACGGTCCACCACGATCTCGATGGTATGCTTTTTCTGTTTGGGCAGTTTTTGTACATCCTCCAGGCCCTGGATCACGCCGTTAATGCGCACGCGTGCGAAACCTTCGGTCTTGAGTTTTTCCAGACGTTTCCGATGCTCTCCCTTGCGGTTCTCCACAATGGGCGCCAGCAACATGATGCGGGTCTGCAGGGGCAACTGTTGAATCTGCTCCACCATGGCCTGGGCATTGCCGCGTCCCACGGGTTGACCGCATTCCAGGCAGAACTGCTCCCCGATGCGGGCATAGAGCACGCGCAGGTAGTCATAGATCTCCGTGATCGTACCCACCGTGGAACGGGGATTGCGACTGGCGGCCTTCTGCTCAATAGAAATGGTGGGTGAAAGCCCCCGGATGGTATCATAGCGGGGTTTATCCATCTGCCCGATGAACTGGCGCGCATACGCGGACAAAGACTCTACATAGCGCCGCTGGCCCTCTGCGAAAATCGTATCAAACGCCAGGCTCGACTTGCCTGATCCGGAGACGCCGGTAAACACAATCAAACGCTTCTTGGGCAGTTCGATGTCGATATTCTTGAGGTTATGCTCACACGCGCCTTTGACGACAATCGTATCCAGCTCTGCGCTGCGGCGACGGTTCGGTATTGTGACCTTTTTCTTCATGGGAATCAGTTTAGCCCATTCTACGGTGAAAGTCAGCCCGGAAAAAAACTACATATTGAGTAGACTCCTGGTCGAGAAATCTTAAAATGCTCCTTGGGGCAGGTTTAAGGTTGCTTCGGAAAAGAATTTTACAACGGACATAACCTGGAGGCACTAAAGATGATCAAAGATCATTACTCACGGCGTTGTTTTTTGCGGACTTTGGGAATAGGCTTTGCGGCTTCTGTTCTGCCTGGCGCGTTAGGTATCGCACGGGCGGCATCGAACACGCGGCCCAATATACTCTTTATCATGTCGGACGATCACGCCGCACATGCAATCAGCGCGTATCGAAGCCGTCTGGCGAACGTCGCGCCGACGCCGAACATCGACCGGTTGGCGAACGAGGGGATTCTGTTCGAGAACTGCTTTTGCACAAACTCGATCTGCGTGCCCAGCCGGGCGACGATTCTGACCGGCCAGTATAGCCAGACCAACGGCGCGCTCGATCTGGGCGGGAAACTCGAGCCCAAAAAACAATATCTACCCCGGCTGATGAAACAGGCCGGCTACGAGACCGCCATGATCGGTAAGTGGCACCTCAAGCAGGAACCGGCGTTTGATTATTACTGCGTACTGCCCGGCCAGGGCTCTTACTTCAATCCGATCCTGCGGGAATCGGGCGGGCAATGGCCCAATAACGAAAAACGCTTTGCACGATACGATTCATGTCACTCATCGGACGTGATTGCCGATCTGTCGCTCAAATGGCTCAAAGGCAGGTACCGGTCGAAGCCGTTCTTTCTGATGCACCACTTCAAGGCGCCGCACGATAATTTCGAGAACGCCGAACGCTACGACTGGTTGTTTAATGATGTCGATATCCCGGAGCCTGAGAGCCTGTGGAAGCCCGGCCGGCACGGCTCGAAGGCGACCCAGGGCATGGGCACATCTATCGGCAAACGCAATACGCGGCGGAACATGGGACACCATATGTTCGTAGACCGATCCCTACCGGACGAGCAATATAAACGGACGGCCTACCAGCGCTACCTGAAGAAATATCTGCGATGCATTCGTGGCGTCGATGACAACATCGGCCGGCTCTTCGCGTATCTCGAAAACAGCGGCCAAATGGACAACACCATCATCATGTACACCTCCGACCAGGGTATGATGCTCGGCGAGCATGATTTTATCGACAAGCGCTGGATGTATGAAGAGTCGATGCGAATGCCGTTCCTTGTCAGGTACCCGAAGATGATCAAAGCGGGAATTCGCACCGGCGAGATTATCAACAATACCGACTTTGCTCCCACGATATTGGCACTGGCCGGCCTTGAGAAACCCGAGACTATGCACGGGCGAAGCTTCGTACCCTTACTCAAGGGCAGAACGCCCGCCGACTGGCCCACGTCCACCTATTACCGTTACTGGATGCACATGGCGCATCACGACAATCCGGCCCACTTCGGCGTCCGGACGAAAGAATATAAGCTGATCTTCTTCTATGGGCAAAATTACAAAACGCGCGGACCGAAGCCGACGCGGCCGGGCTGGGAGCTGTACGACATGAAGAGCGATCCGCACGAGATGAACAACCTTTACGGCGATCCGCGCTATGCCGATGTGGTCAAAGAGTTGAAGACCGAACTGTTGCGATTGAGAAAAAAGTATAACGAAACGGACGAGCGATACCCTCATATTCAGAAGGTCATCGACGAATATTGGGATAGATAGATCCGGTCTTGGCACCCTGGCCTACACCCACGACGATCATTCGTTGATAGCCTCGGGAGGACACTTATGACATCTCCATTATCCCAAAGGAAAGAAAGTAAAATCACCGCACGATATCGGATTGGTCCGGCTCTCTTATGCGCGATATTCATAGCCGGTTTGGTCATGCCGACTTTTGCACAAAACGCCGATCAGTCAGCAGGCGCGCATCTTGGAACGTCTCGTCCACGATTATTCTTTACCGCGGAAAAACTGGAGCGATTGCGGGAACGCATTGACAAGGAAGCCATGTTCAAAGAGGCCTGGGACGGTTTGCTCGGGCGGGCCAATCGCCAGCTGGAGCAAAGGTTGGTCGCGAAGGAATACGCCGAGGGCGGCAGCGGACAGCACGGCAATTATAAACGTCCCAGCAGCCAGATCAGCAACATGGGAGCTACTCTCGGATTGGCTTACCAAATGACCGGCGATAAACGTTATGCCAAAAAACTTCGAGACGCCCTTATCCATTATGGTAGTCTGAGCCGATGGGCCGGTGATGCACATCACGATCCGCCCTGGCATTCGGAACTCAACACGGCCAGGTTTTGCTACGGTTATGCCCTGGGATACGACAGCATATACGATTTTCTATCCGAGGATGAAAAAAAGACCATCGCCGGGGCCATGGTCCGGCTGGGCATATTGCCCACGCTGAATGATTGGGTTCTGGGCGAAAAACGCATTCACGCATTAGATTCGATGGGGCATAACTGGTGGAGTGTGTGCGTCTCGATGGCCGGGCTGGCCGCCTTGTCCCTGTTGGATGATGAGCCCCAGGCGCAGTCATGGGTTCAGCGTGTTTCAGAGGCCTTTCCCGAATGGTTTATCTATCAGGGAAACGTTCTACAAAACAAGACGGCTAATTTCGACAGCAAAGGCGCGTTTTACGAGAGCGTCAGCTATGCCAACTACGCCCTGTCCGAGTATTTGCTGTTTCGGCTCGCCTACACGAATGTATTCGGCAAACCCTCAGTTCCGGATATTCCTTTACTCGAGACGGCCGGGGACTTTTTCGTTCATACATGCTATCCGATATCGAACGGAATCCTATCGGTGAATTTCGGCGACAGTAATCTAAACGCAACGGGGGCGCGGACGCTCCGGCTGCTGCTGGCCAACGGATTTGATACCCCGGAATATCACTGGTATCTGAACCGGACCGATCCGGGGCTGGACGATCCGTTGGGATTGGTCTATTACGAATGGCATCCGCAGAAATCTCAAATTAACCATGTCGCCCAAACGATGTTTTATCCGGATATCGGCTGGGCGATCCTGCGAACATCGTGGGACGATGACGCCACCATGCTGGCGATCAAGTCGGGCTTTGCGTGGAACCATGCGCACCCGGATGCAGGGAGCTTTATGCTATTTCACGGGGGCAAGCCCCTGATCATCGATTCCGGCAATTGCTCGTACAGCCGACGAGAGTATACGAGCTACTATCGTCACAGCAAGGCCCACAACGTCATTCTGATTGACGGCCACGGGCAGAATCCCGAAGACTGCGGGAATGGCGACCGGGGGACGGTGACGCCCGGCCGGATACACCGATTGATCGACGCAGCCGGGCTGAAGTATGTGTTCGCCGACGCGACCGGCCCGACCTCGTGGCAATTCTCACGCAATTATCGCCACTTCTTATGGATCGGCGATGTGATACTGATCTTCGATGATGTGCGAAGCCACAAGGAGGGCCGGCTCGAATGGCTGCTGCACTATCAGGATCATGTCGAGAAGCAGGGCCGGCGAATACTCATCTCCAATGGGGGGGCGCAGGCGATTGTGCGGCTGGTGTTCCCTGAAGAAATAACGTTCGCCGAAAAGAAAGGCCTGAAAGACCATGATCCGGATACGGAAGTAACCTATCTTGCTTTTTCACCCGAAGCGGCCGCACGCGAGAACAAGTTCATCACGGCGGTCCTGCCGTGCGGCGCCGGCGGCAAAGCGCCCGCGATTCAAATAGAACAGTTGCTGGATAACGATGCTATCGGCGTCCGTCTCAGTGATGCGGAAACAGTTACAGAGATCTATATGAACCTGCAGGCGGACGGGCGAAAGATGCATCGCAATAGCTGTAACGTGATCAACGGCTGGGAAACCGACGCTTACCTCTTTGCCGTTACACGACCGAAAGGAACGCCGAGGAATGATCCGGATTCGATGGTGCGTTACTTCGTGGCCTGCGGCAGCTATCTGCGTAAAGACGGAAAGGTCGTGCTCGATTCGCTCTCAAAAGTGTATGCCGTATTCACGCCGGGCAAGAAGACACAAGTGCATTTGGAAGGCCAACCGATAACGAATGTGCGATTGAGAACGGCGACGGAACCGAACGAAATTATCTTGAACGGCGAGAACACCGAAGCGCTCTATGACGAAACCGCCCAGTGTATCCGAGTTGGCACACATGCATCAATGTAAAACATCATCCGCATGTCGATTGCCTCTGTACGAGAGATTTCAGATGTGATATGATCCGGAGAAACAAATCATCTTTGATAGGGGAATCCAATGATGGGTGAAATGAATTTGACGAGAAGAAGATTCTTAAAAGCGGTCGGTTTGGGTGCGGCAGCGCTATCGGTGCCGGGCGTACGGGTCTTTGGCGGCGACCGAGGCAAGCCGAATATTTTGTTTATTTTCGCCGATGATCAGTGCTTTGAAACGCTGCGTTCGATGGGCTATGATGAAATATATACCCCCAATCTCGACCGGCTTGTTCGCAACGGTGTGATCTTCACGCATGCCTATAATCAGGGCGCCTGGCATGGGGCCGTATGCGTCGCCAGCCGGACGATGCTCAACACGGGCCGCTTTCTGTGGAACGCCAGAGACCTTGAGCCGAATCTCAAGGGAGAAGCACGCGCCGGGAGGTTCTGGTCGCAATATATGAAGCAGGCGGGCTATGAGACCTACATGAGCGGCAAGTGGCATGTCAAAATTAATCCCGAGGACATCTTCGATCACGTCAAGGATGTCCGACCCGGGATGCCCAACCAAACACCGGAAGGATATAACCGTCCTATCGAGGGACAGCCGGACCCATGGAAACCGTGGGATACCGAACGCGGCGGCTATTGGAAAGGCGGCAAGCACTGGAGCGAGGTGCTTGGGGACAACGCCGAAGCGTTTCTAAAAAACGCCGCGAAGAGCGAAAAGCCGTTCTTTATGTATCTGGCCTTTAACGCTCCGCATGATCCGAGGCAATCGCCGAAGGCATACGTGGACAAGTATCCGCTGGAAAATGTCAAGGTCCCGACGAATTTCATGCCGGAATATCCCTACAAGGATTCCATCGGATGCAGCGCCAAACTCAGAGATGAGAGGCTGGCGCCCTTCCCCCGGGGCGAGTACGCCGTCAAAGTGAACCGTCAGGAATACTACGCGATCATCACCCACATGGACGCCCAGGTGGGACGCATTCTCGACGCCCTGGAAGAAACCGGCAAAGCCGACAACACGTACATCTTCTTTACCGCCGACCATGGGTTGGCGGTCGGCCATCACGGTCTGATAGGAAAGCAGAACATGTACGACCACAGTGTCAGAGTTCCACTGATGGTCACCGGCCCCGGGATTCCCAAGAACAAAAGGATGACCACGCCCGTCTATCTTCAGGACATCATGCCGTCAACGCTGGAACTTGCCGGTGTCAGACAACCGCAGCACGTGCAATTCAAGAGTTTGCTGCCATTGATCAGCGACAGTAATCGCCGGAGCTACAACGCCATATACGGCGGCTATATCGACCTGCAAAGAATGGTCTGCGCCGGCGGCTACAAAATGATCTACTATCCGAAAATTGACAAAACGCTTCTTTACAACCTTAAGGACGACCCGCTGGAGATGGACAACTTAGCGGATGATCCGGCTAACGCTCGTCTGCTCCGAAAACTTAAGACCCGTCTGAAGAAACTGCAAAAAGAAGTCGGCGATTCGCTTGATTTGTGAAAGGTAGTCCAATGAAAAAGTCATTCGTGAGTATGTTAGGAATGGCACTCTTGTGCCTGACTGCCGCCGCCCAGGAGGATCTCCTGATCGCGGATTTTGAAGGCACGGACTATGGCGAGTGGAAAGTCAACGGCGAGGCGTTCGGCCCAGGCCCGGCCCGCGGTACGCTGGACAATCAGATGGAGGTGACGGGCTTCAAAGGCAAAGGACTGGTTAATTCATTTTACCAGGGTGATAAAACAACGGGGATGCTGACATCGCCGCCGTTTGAGATCGAGCGAAAATACATCAACTTTTTAATCGGCGGCGGAAACTACCCGGCCCAAACGTGCATGAATCTACGGGTAGATGGGAAAGTTATTCGCACTGCCACAGGACCCAATGACCAACCCGGCGGCTCGGAGGAACTCGATTGGCAAAGCTGGGACGTCACCGAGCTGCTCGGCCAAAAGGCGCAAATTCAAATCGTCGATCGGCGATCCGGCGGCTGGGGGCATATCAACGTGGACCAGATTGTCCAGAGTAATATGAAAGTCGAAGTCATAACGGATAAAACCCGGGAATTTCTGTTGAATAAGAAATACCTGAATTTTCCGGTCAAGAACGGCGCTAAGAAACGCCTGATTCATCTGATGATCGATAACAAGATCGTCCGGGAATTCGACATCGAGCTGGCGCCGGATGAGCCGGACTTCTGGGTGTTTTTGGAAATTGGCGAGTTCAAGGGCAAACAAGCCCTCTTACGAATCGATAAGTACGATCCAGCAAACAACAAGGGATTCGACGCCGTCTATCAGGCAGATACGTATATCGGCGAAGAAAATATCTACCGGGAGAAGCTGCGCCCGCAATTTCACTTCACCTCGCGGCGCGGCTGGAACAACGATTCCAATGGAATGGTTTATTACAAAGGCGAATACCACCTTTTTTATCAGCATAATCCCTACGGGTGGCCTTGGGGCAACATGACCTGGGGCCATGCGGTCAGCCGGGATATGATCCACTGGACCGAGTTGGGCGACGCGATCCACCCCGACCACCTGGGGACGATTTTTTCCGGCTCGGCCGTCATTGACGAAAACAATACGGCGGGATTCCAAACGGGCGATGAGAAAACCATCGTCTGCTTCTATACCTCCGCGGGTGGAAGGAATCCGATGTCCGAGGGCCAGCCCTTCACCCAATCGATTGCCTACAGCAACGATCGCGGCCGGACCTGGACGGTCTATGAGGGCAATCCCATTCTGGGCCATATCAACGGCGGCAATCGCGATCCCAAAGTGATCTGGCACGAGCCGACGAATCAGTGGGTGATGGTGCTTTATCTGGATGATAAAATGATGGGATTCTTCACCTCAAAAGATTTGAAATCGTGGGAATTCCAGAGCAAACTCAAGTGCTTTCATGAATGTCCCGAACTCTTCAAGCTACCACTCGATGCCAAGGAAAACAACAAAAAATGGATCCTCTACGGCGGTAGTGGTGAGTACCTGATCGGCGCTTTCGACGGCAAAGAATTCAAGATCGAAGCCGGGCCGATCCGTTTCCATTACGGCAACTGTTTCTATGCCTCACAAACATTCAATAACATCCCCCCCAAGGACGGACGGCGAATCCAGATCGCCTGGGGCCAGGTCGCGATGCCGGATATGCCCTTCAATCAGATGATGCTGTTTCCGGTCGTATTGAGGCTGGGGACGACGGAGGAAGGACCTCGATTATTCGCGGAGCCCATTCACGAAATTAGTAAACTTCACAAGAGCAAACGACGATGGAGAAAACATACATTGAAGCCGCAAGACAATCTGCTTTCGGGTCTTTCCGGCGAGCTGATCCATATTCGATCCGCATTGCAAGTCGGTGACGCTCAGGAAGCCGGCTTTGTGATTCGTGAGACGCCGGTTGTTTACAATGTCCAAAAACAGGAATTGTCCTGTTGCAAGAAAACCGCTCCCCTGAAATCCAAAGACGGCAAGATTAACCTTGAAGTGCTGGTGGATCGCACCTCTATTGAAATCTTCGGCAACGGAAGTAGAATGTACATGCCGATCGGTGTGCCCCTTGCCGACAAAACGAAGTCATTCGAAATCTTCGCAAAAGGTGGAAATATCGAGGTGGAAGAGCTAACGGTTTACGAACTTGAGTCGGCCTGGCAGTAGAAGAACAAAGTTACTGTCCCGGCGTTTCTTCGAGGCGTTTGTAGAAATCGGCTTCTTTGTCGGAGAGTTGTTTCCGCCGGATCATCTCACGGATGCGCTCTATATCGACGTCTCGTGGCTGGCCGCCCGTCACGGAGACAACCTCCGCATCGGACCCGGTGGGAATGACGTGCAACAATCGACCCACCGAAAGCGTTGACACAAATACCGCCACAGCCAGCACACCCGTTAATAAAACGGGCGTCCCCTTTTGCTCTTGTGTCCTTACGACGGTGACTTTGTCGAAGCGGCACTTGTCACATTGTATGCAATCCATCTTGTCTTTGCCCGTCAGGCCAAACTGGCATCGGCCGAATTTCTTCGCCGGCAGGTAGCGTTTCAGCACGGCGACTCGATTCAGCAGCGATAGAAAGGCTCCGACCGGACAGAGATAAAGGCACCAGAATCGCGGGTAAAAAAGCGAGCTGATCAAGGCCGCCGCGATGATAAACAACAAGGCTGATTTCAGATCGCCCATCGTGAAAGTGAAGCTAAACACCGAGATCAGCGGATCGCCCCGCAGCGTCGTTCGGTCTCGGGAGATAAAAAATACGCCGATGACAACCAAAAGCACAACATACCTGGTAAATCTTGCTTTTCGCATCGGCTCCGTCGATAGGGACGGTTTGAATCTTGCCGGTAGGATATAACCGACCAATTCCTGCGCCGCCCCGAAAGGACAGATGTAGCCGCAATAAATATTCCCGAAAAGCAGTACGATCAACGGAATGGCGACAACGAACAGAAAGACACCCGTCAGTGCCGCCGCGGGAGTCTGGCCGGACAAAAGGGTAACGATTTGCTCGCTGGAGTATTGCGCGTTCAACCAGAGGCCCCCAATGGCAAGCGTCAAGACAAGAACGCCCAGCCGGCTCCAAAAGCCGCCCTTGTATGTCACTATCAAGACAAGAAGAACAGCGACGATGAGGTATATTCCCCGAATATCCGGCAGGCATTTGGCGTGTTGCGGGGTTTCTACAAATCCCTGCGCGACAGGCCGGCCGAGAATGTGTTCGGCAAATCTTCGGCCCGACGTTCGCAGCGCCGCGAGAATCGCTTCGGAGCTGACCGTCGCCCCCGTAACCGCATGAATATCCACAAAAGGTTCACGCTTAAAAAGACAACGACCGACGAGAGAATCACGCCATGGAGTCAGCATCTCAAGATACGCCGGTGTTTCGTTTGAGCGGACGATGTGAAAGCCGACGATCTCACCGTTGGGATCATCTACGTACACGGCAAGATTTATTTTACCCCCGAAGCCGCGAACGTCCGGCGTCAAATCCTGCGAGCTAAAAACGTATCCGGCCGGCTTATCGTTGGCATCGAAAACTCTGAAATAATCGACTTTGCCCATCGCGTCGGATAGGACGGCCGAGTCCGGCTCAGTTCGCAATTCGCCGGTAAGGGCACGGACCGAACTGAGCGGTAATGAAGGCTTTAGCTCCGCCCCGGCCCTGACAAGCAGATTGGAGCATAAAACAATAGACACACCCACACCGAACAGGCCATAGCCGAGACCCCGAAGCGGGTAAGCGGGAGTGCCTGAAAATCGCTTCTCTTCCGGTTTGAATGCTCTGAGAACTGCCGACGGCAAATTGGCAAGAACAAATGCAACGAACACGAGGAGGCTCATTCCCGCTCCGAGCACGGGGACCAGCGCAAGACTCGTGACAATCCCCCCTACCGAGGCTCCGATATGGTCGGCGGTTTCGAGCGTGCTGCCGGCCCGGCTTGTCTCAACGCCGGAGTCAGCCAGTTGCCCGGCGGCGATCGGAAAGTAGCTGCCGGTACAGTAGCCGCACACGATAAAAGCTATGGCGAAGATCAGGTGCGTCCAGTGTTCACCCGGCCAAAATGCAAGCGCGCAGAGGATTAACGAATGGACAACGATCACCAGTAACAACGGTATCTCTGTTCGGGGCCTCGTCCATTTGCTCATGAGGTATCGCATCGAAACCGCACCGGCGACCAGCCCCAGCATAAACAAAGAGGAGACGACGCCGATATGTAAATACAGCGAGCCGAAATACGTCTGGTACAGGTACATCAGTACAATCACGGCGCCGATCCCCACGGCGCCGGCGGAAAAAACCAGGAAGCCGCTATCGAAGCCAGACGCCCCGCCCTCTTGAACGGGCCTTTCAATATAAAGACCTCGCAATATCACAAAAATCAGGATGGGGATAAGAAAAGGCAAAGGCCCGGCCAGGACAAGGTGCTTAACGAGTCTCGCCGCCGGGGCGCCGGATTGCTTTGCGGCCAGTAACAAGCTGTACAGATGCATAAGAGGTTTTTGGTCGCGGTTGATCAGATACTCAGCCGATAGATCCGCCCGTGCGTAACTGCCCAACGCCCGAGCGGCCCGGTCCGGCAAATACACCGAAAGTAGCGCATCGGGTGTGAGAATACGGCCGGAACCTTGTATCGAGGCAAAACGGTCTCGCAACGTACCGGGCTCGCCGGTGATGTCCTCAGAGTCGGACCCGATGAACCAAGTATCTTCGCCAGGGATGAGAACAAGCTTGGAGAAAACATCCTCAAGTGTCAGTTTCGTCGAGGCGCCGAGGTTGACCAGCTCCGTGCCCATGATATTCTCACCGCCCGCTGTTCGAACGGCGAAGATGCCGTTAGGACTCAGGGACCGTTCGATTTGGCGATAGAACTCGACGGTATAATACCGGTTCAAAACCGAACTCGTTGCGTCGGGCAAATTGAGAACCACAATATCGAAGGATCTTTCTTGGGCGGTCAGCGCCGGGCGGATGTCGCTCGATAGCGACTTGAATCGCGGATCATCGATTCGTAGCTCGGGCGGTATGAATTCATTGACCTTTTGCACGTAGTCACGGTCGCAATGCGCCCAGGTGACATCTTCAACCTGAGGGAGGTCCAGAAACTTTCGACAAAGACCAAGCCCCGAGCCAATGACCAGAATCTTCTTCGCATCGGGCATTTGGCACAGGACCACAGCCGCCGTGCGTCCGGCGGCACTTTCATCCGGCAGCGCTTCGACCACACTGCCTTCGCGAATCGCGACCCACTGATCCTGATAGGTGCCGTAAAGATACTCGGCTTGAGGCGTTTGAAAGGAACCCGACAGCGCCTCTTCTGGAAGAAGCTTCGTCCACTTCTCAACGCGGATGCGTCGCATGAGATTTTTGTCCGCCCCGAGAACGATGCACAGGCAGGCCAAAAGGAGCACCGAAAGTGAAAAGACCCAAGCTTTTCTTTGCACTCCGTTTCCCGAAAACTGAACGGCTACTACCGACAAGGTTAAGATGAAAGTAAGGATGAAAAAAACCATCACCGGATTGACACCGAATCCGAGCAGGATCGTCACCCCTATTCCTCCGGTAAAGCTCCCCACTGCTTCGAGAGTGTACACGTGCGAGACAGGGAATCTTTCCCGGCCCTTAACGGCGTGCGATTCGACCCATCGACAGATGATGGGAAATAACATCCCCGTCATGAGACTGATGGGTGCATTGACAAGAATCGAGATCAGAAGGATGCCGCGAATGGACCACAAGGCGTACGATTCGATGCCGGCTAACTCGCGGGCCTGAATCATCACGATCATCTGAAGCACAAACGCCGGTAGGTAAGCCAATAAAAGAAGCTCCGTCTTTGGCATCAACTTTTCCACGAGGCGCTCAGCTTTGCGAACAAGGATCGCGCCGGCGCCGACCCATAAAAACCACGTACTGAAAAAGATGCCGACGCTGATGTCGTTACCCTCGAAGGCTGTGATGAACTCGCGGAAAAGCAAGGTCTGAGCTGAGATGGAGAACAGGCCGTAACTGAATATCAACAAGCCGCGGGCGAACTTCATTTCTCACTCTCACCAAAGACGTCGGCTTGAAAGACCAAAAAACTCGCCCCTTTTTTCCATGCATCGGCCGGCAATTGCGCCTTCTCCGAGAGGTGTGTGAGCGTCTGCTCGAGATTCCAGCCCTGCTCGGGGGCCACCTGTGGAAGAAAGACAGCAGAATGTCCGTCTTTATTCAAAACAACCCCGTCGATGCCGATCCGGATTTTGTCCGGTGAATCCACCGGCGCCGGGGGCGTCAGCGCGGAAATGTCGATGGTAATTTCATTGCACTCGTCTTGCGTGACCGGCCGAAAACGCCGGTCGTTCACACAGGCGTGAATGGCATTGAGAATGACCGACTTGTATAAGGGTCTCTGCGGGAAGATGTCGCCGATGCACCCTCTGAGCTGAGCGTGCTTTTTGAGCGTGACAAACGCCGCTCGGGGAGATTGCATCGCGGCCGAGGGCGTGATGTCCAAATCGGAGGCTTCCGGAACGCGCCGCTTCTCTAACGCGTACACTATCGTTTTGCGCGCCAAGGTCAAAAGCTGTTCTTTATCCTGCTCCGTCAATGCGGCGTTGTTCGCATCCGGCTCAACTTGCGAGGGGACGCCCCAGGTCCCGGAGAAGGCAACGGACAGGTAACTTACCGAATTCGTAAAATCCCCCGTCATCTCGCCGGAGGTGGCGTATTGGATTAAATGCGACTCAGTCGATTCACTCAGCATCGACAGCAAAACCGCAATCGGCACGGAGCCGCATATCGTCGCCCCGGTGTTTCGACGGTACTCCAGAAATCCCCGCCCATCCAGTTGAGCAATTAGGTCGTAAGCGCCCATATCCAGCTTTTTGATTTGCTCCTGGATGTTTTCCTTGAAAGGAACATATCCATAGTTCGGTCCGTAGTGTACGAAATCCGAACTGGCTATGACGAGGGTTTCCTCATCCACCAGATTCTTGAGTATTGCCGCCGCCTTATCGACCGTCTCCGGCGAACACTGCCCCGCCACAATCGGCACAAATGTAAAATCCTTCTGCCTGTGCTGTAATAGGGGCAATTCGATTTGAACGCAATGCTCCTGACCGCCCCGGTTATACTCGTGGGCCTGAGGCACGTGACAGAATATCGAATATTCGAGCAGCTTATCGATCAACTCGACATCGAGCGGGACCTGCCCCAAAGGCGTTTGGTAATGCGTTGCTCTGGGCACGCTTAGTATCTCTTCCATACCGAGCCGATGCGTCGCGCCTATGACAATAAATCGTTTATACGTTTTGCTCGTCGTCTTGAGCCCTGCCGCCGCCGTGCGGCCTGAATAAGCATATCCCGCATGAGGGAGAATCAATCCGACGACATTGTCAATCGGTTTGACCTGAGCTTGCCGGAAAAGATCCTCGATTTGCCTGTCCAGCGCATTTGGATCGGATGGGTACCACCCCATCTCGGCAAGCTGTGAACGTAAAACGTTCTTCTTCACCGGCTCAGAACGCTCTTTCGTTTGTGTTGGCGCCTTTTCTTTCTCGGGAGTCGGCGTTTCCTTTTTACACGCATTTCCGACAAGAAGACCCATCAAACACAGGGATAGCATAGCCGAGTGTAACAAGTTCTTTAGCAGACTGAATCGATGGATTCGTTTTTCCATTCTAACCGCTCCATTTGCTCAGTTCGTCAATATCGCGCAGAGGCTTGATTGGGCCCGGGTATTTATGTACTTTCAAGGCTCGCAAGAATTTGCGTCGCTTAGCTTTTGGGGCGGATCGGTTCCGGGCCCATCCGCAAAAACCAACGACAATAACCGAGCATGATGAGACGAATTTTCGAACGAATTTTCTGCGTGTCACTTCCAGACTCCGTAAATCTCTTTTCCACAATTCGGACAACGACCATTACTAACGCGCATTTGACGAATCGTCCAGCCGCTGCGCTCGATCAGCAACCTCTTGCAGCCGGGGCAATACGTGTTCTGCCCTTCCTTGCTGGCGAGATTGCCGATATAGACGTAGTTCAGCCCCTCGCTCATTCCGATTTGACGCGCTTCCTCCAGCGTTTTCAATGACGTCGGCGGCAGATTCAGCATTTTATAGCGAGGGTAAAATCCGGAAAAATGCAACGGCGTATCGCCGCCCATATTCTGTTTGACCCAGCGAACCAGCGCGCGGATCTGCTCGGGCTTGTCATTGAGCGTCGGAATAATCAGGTTCGTGATCTCGACGTGCACACCACAGGCCTTCGCCACAATCAACGCATTCTGGACGGGCTTGAGCGTCCCCGAGCAGACCTGCCGGTAAAAATCTTCGGTCATTCCTTTCAGATCGATGTTCGCCCCGTCCACATATTGGAGCAGTTTCCTCCACGGCTGTTCGTTGATATAGCCCGCCGTCACCAGGACGTTACGTATCCCGGCCTCCCGGGCCAGTTTTGCGCTATCGTATGTGTATTCATAATAAATGATCGGCTCGGTGTACGTATAGGCCAACGAAGGGCAATTTCGCTCCTCGCTCAGTTCGACGAGCTTTTTCGGCGGACAGACATAGGCGGGGATACTTCCATCTTCCGGATTGGCCTGAGAGATTTCCCAGTTCTGGCAGTTTTTGCAGTGCAGATTGCAGCCGACCGTGGCGATGGAGAGAATAGGACTGCCCGGCAAGAAATGATAAAGCGGCTTTTTCTCGATGGGATCGATACTAATCGAGCAGGGATAGCCGTACACGACGGTGCGAAGCACGCCATCGATATTGATCCTCACCCGGCACTCGCCGCTTTGGCCGGGCTGAATCAGGCACATCTTCGGGCATAGTTCGCACTGAACTTTCAATCTCAATCCCCCGAATTTAAATCGGCGCTACTCTATCCTATCTTAGTGATTTAGCGAAGAATGTCAAGCTATCGACAAATTGACTTGTTACGATGAGTGTCGAGGTGTTTTGTCGCAATACTCTCATTTGTGAATAATTTGTGGATTACCCACAGCAACCACTAATGGAGCATATGCCGAATTGATGGTTTTAGTGAAATCGGTGTAGCCGGAGCCTTCACAGAAGCCTACCGTGAAATGGGCCGGTTCTTGTTCCATGAATTTGTTGAGACCCTTGCGGCCGAAGCCGAAGACAGTCATCTCGCCCCGCATCGGCCAGTACGAATCGATTTCCTCATCATCCTCGTGATGGATCAGGTAAATCGCTCGATTGTCGTCACCGAAACACACCCATTCACCAGGACCATTCGGGACCGATAGGTCGCCATCCCACTTTTCTCTCGCCGGCGTCCTGACGCCCTCCGGCCGGCCGGGGCGAAGACAATAATCGGAATCCTCTTCGAGTTTTCCGCCCGGCGTCCCTTCGTATAGAAACCAGTAGGGTTTTCGCATCTTCAAAACGGTCAATCGTGCATACGCCGGGAAGATATCCCAGAAGCACCGCATCTTCTTATCGTTGGATTCGGAAAGAATGCTCACTTTGATCGGGCCCCGGCTGATGATCTGACTGCTGGAAACCTCATTGCCCGGGTGGCAATACCCCTCCGGGTGGCCCATGTTGGGGATGCCGCGATACTCGCCGGCCGGACCACCGCCGGGGCGATAGCTGAGCCAGTCGTTGCCGTCTTTGTCGATGATGCTCGCGAATCCGGCTCCCTGAATATGGTAATAGTAGGTGGCAATTTGTGACTCGATCTTGAAACTCTTCTGATCGCGATACTTAACGGTACCTTGCAAGCGTACGAGCTTCTCGAAAGAAGGACGTCTATCGGCAGAACCGGGCGGGCCGAAATAAGCATGAAAGATACGCGTCGAACGGACCGGCGTTTTACCCGCCGCCATGAAAGTGAGTGTGCCGCCTTCATCGTCTTTATCGAATTGATAGACGACACTCTTATTGATGACCTTCCCAACATCCTCCACTTCCACGACCTTGATGGCTTTATCCTCAACGTCCTCGTTATCACCCACCCGGCCGAATAATTGCGTGAGATTCAAATCCACCTCGACAGGTTTATCGAGACGCTCAACGCCCGCCGCATTGACCCTGATGGACACACGATATTTGTAAGCGTCATCTAACCAGGCTCCTTTCGCTTCATACGTCCCGTTGTTAAGCCAAATGTCCACCCGCTGATGTTCCTGAAAATCCTTCTGGAGGATGTCCAGATCGCCGTCGCCATCCAGATCGCTGATGCGCCCTTCGTGGGTACCGATGCCCGTCGATACGATTTGCGTCTCGAATCGGCCTTTTCCATTTCCATAGAGAATATACTGCCTGCATTTGTCCCCGGGACCCGGTCGATACATCTCCGCCGCGTAAATATCCAGATGGCCGTCGCCGTTGAGGTCACCGACTTGCAGGGTATGCCCATGATCCACTTTCTTAATTAAGACATGTTTTACCCACACACCATCTTTATATTCATAGAGATTTAAGGATCCCACACCGTCGCCCGAATTGAGCACGATTTCCGGCCGACCGCCCCGGATGAAATCGCCGACCGCCGAGCGGGACATTCCATATTTCTGATCGACGACGTTCGCCCTGAATTTCTTGCCCCCTTCGTGCTTGAACCACATGCCGCCGCCGATCAGGTCGATCTTGCCGTCGAGGTCGATGTCCGCCTTGGCAAAGCCTTCATACTTGAACGCCTTGGGCCACGACCAGATTTCCGTGAATGACCAGTTTTTTTTGATTTTGGGATTGTCGGGGATATCAGCGATCAGAAGCTTCTGCGCTCTCTGGTTCCAGAAGACCAGTTCCGCCTCGCCGTCCCCGTCGAAGTCGCCGAAGATCTGGTCGTGATGCTGCTTTTGTCCCGAATCTTTGATGGTATGCCGGTTCCATGGTTTATCGGGATTGTAATTGGGATACGGATTCTCCCACCACCAGACTTCGTTCGTCGCCCAGCTCCCGCCCTGCAAAATATCCAAATCGCCGTCGCCGTCAATATCCCAATACGTCCCTCCGGCTTCGATGTGGCTTTTTCGATTATCGAGCAGATACCGCTCCCATCCGTCCGCGGTGCGTTTGAACCAGACCATGCTCGTTTCCTCGCTCCACCCGGCGATCACAAAATCATTCACTCCGTCTTTGTCGATATCCAGGATCAACGAAGCCGCCTGTCGCCCGACATCGGCTGAAGGCAGATCGCTTTTTTGGCTCGATAAGTGGACCCAGCCGCCGGATTGATTTTCCCATATCTCGATCGGCTGATAGGGACCGCTCCAGTTGGCGCCCATGATATCCATATCCCCGTCGTTACCGATATCGCCGACCTGGATAAAGTGCGATCCTTTGGATGAAACGACCTGCTTTTGCCAGGAGGCCCCGTTGTTACGATTGATAAAAACCGCCACCTCATCGGGATCGGCCCCCTGGTGCATTTCGGACGAGACCACGTCGATCATCCCATCGCCGTTCATATCGGCGGTCACCAATCCATGAATCACACATTCGATCGGCTCGACGATAATGTGTTCTCGCCAATTACCCTTTTTAGGATCGGCGGGCGCCTCGAACCAGGACATCTTGTAAGTCTGCCCTCTGAGTTCGGATGGCGACAGAACCACATCCGGCCGCGAATCACCGTTGATGTCGGCGACCTGTGCCGTCGCGCTGGGATGCCACTCACCGAACCGATGCGCGCTCCATGGCCCGTTGACAATATCCTGAGTATTCTCAAACCAAATGCCGCCGATGACAATATCGGGATCGTCATCCTTATCCATGTCACCCAGTGTGATAGCCTCTCCATGAGGGCAGTCGATCACCTTCTCCGTCCATTTGTCGCCGGCATCCTGGCGCCATAGATGGATTCGGTTGCCGGCTTTGTGGCCGAACTCGGATTGATCGCGGGTGATGATATCCACGTCGCCATCGCCGTCCAGATCGGCAAGCTCGATATCATGTGTGGGGTGGTCGGCGACCTTATGGGCTTTCCAGAGTTGCCCGGCCGGATCGCCATCAGGACGGGGATTCTCGTACCATATCAAACCTCCCATGACTACGTCCAAATCCCCATCGCTGTCCATATCCCCGAGCTCCCCGTCAACGGTCCTGTAGCCCCCTTCGGCAATAACCGCTTTGGACCAGGATGGATACGCATACCAAACCAATGGCTTTTGGCGAGCACCGATAACGACATCAGGGAAGGAATCTCCATCAATATCTCCGATGATTTTCGCCCAGGGATCCTTCGGACCTTCGCGATCCAGGACGACGTGATTGAATGGGACCTCCGCCAAAATGGGAAGCGACAAGACTAAGGATAATACAATCTTTACACACGTCGAATTTATTTGAGTTAAACGCATGTCACGTTCCTTTCCATATTCAATTTATTGTTGGCCATCATCTGACAGCCCGATTTATTCAATAAACCGTCACTTGACGGCGTCATTTCGCCATAGATGAAGGTACTTATAGTTATCCCAGGCGGCGCTGACGATATCCAAGTCGCCATCATTATCCATATCCGCCACGATGGAACCGAGATGGCTCTCTTTGCCCCTGTCGGCCAGATGCTCTGTGAAATTTCCTCCGCCGTCATTCTCAAAGACTTGCAGCCTGAATTTTCCTTTGGGTTCCTTATGCTCACACGTGATGACATCCATATCGCCATCTCGATCCATATCGGCAACGTCCAGGTTATTCAGAGAGTATTCGGTGACAACGATATGTTTCTTCCAAATCTGGCTTTTCAGGTCTTTCGGCTGTTCAAACCAATACAGACTGGCATCAGGATCGGGGCCGGGATATCTCTCTTCGGAGACCACAATATCTGTTTGTGAATCGCCATTTATCTCGGCAACGACAATGCGATCGGGTGCAAAAGCCGTTTCACTAACCAGCCTGCCTTTCCAGTCACTACGTCCATTTCCAGGATTCTCATACCACATTACCCGATGCGTTTTATCTTTCTCTTTGCCGGCGACAATATCAATATCACCATCGGCATCGATATCCCCGACGCCAATGCCCTCATCCATCGTCTCGGCGGCAATTCGGGTCTTGGGCCAGTTTCCTGCTTCCGGATTTTCCGGAATCTGAAAATAGTAGATACCGTCCCCACAGGCCAGAATGACCTCAGGTTGACGACCGGGAACGATTTGACCCAACATGTAGCCCTGGCCGTTGACATGGCCCGTCTTCGGCAACGTGCCGATCTTCGTCGCCTTCCAGGAACCGCCCTGCCGATCACGGGGTTCGAGCCAATAAACATCCGGCAGCGCTTCGGCAATAACATCGGCAAACGAATCGCCATCGACGTCAACAATGAGCATCCCGTCGACGTTGATGTCAAAGGTGACACGATGCCACGTCCCCGTCATGTCCCCCCCGGGATTGCGATAGAAATACCGGCCAGCTACAATGTCTTTGCAACCGTCTCCAGTAACGTCCGCCATAGCCAGACCAAAGTACCTCAGCCAGTTGGGCTCATCCCAATCGCCCCACTTGCCGCGATTGTCATCCACCTCGATATACGTCCAGCGATCCAGGGATAACCTTCTATCCCCAGCCAGCACACTAACGGCAAAACAAAAAACAACTGCACAGATTACAAGCCAACCAACACGCCCACGAAAACACTTGAAAATCATTTCTCGTCCTTATATTGAATCAACACCATAATGCCCGGCCAGTTTACTTCCATTCCATGCACCATCTTCCCATTAATTTTGGGCGTTTTACCCGTCTTAAGCACGTTCACGCCCTGCTTGAAACAGCTCACGTCCCCAATAGTGACGCGATGCGCATAATACTGATAGTGCGGCCCCTCGCTGTCGAAGACCTTTACGTCGTTAATATAAACGCCCCGCATGTAGCCCGGGCTCCAACTGGACCAAACCAGTTGGGACGCGACAGCCTTTTCGAGGTCCCCGGCTACGTCGAAACGCTCCTCTTTCTCGCCGCTTCGGGTCACCCATTTTCGGGGAATATGGTACGGCTTGCACAGCTCCACCGACAAGCCGGGACGCTCGAGACGAAGATTGCTCACCGCTTCGGTCATAGTGATCATACCGGCGCAGTCTCTGATTCGCGCGGCGACGTGCATGGGCTCTCTCTGATCGGGCACCCAGGATGTATCCCACGTTAAATCGAAAGGCGCATTCGTTGATGTGCCGATATGATTCATGATCCGGCCGTGAAAGAAATGATAATGCCACTGACGATAAATCCCGTCTCCTTCGAAGTTGACATCCTCGTAGAGACCAACGTAATCCACCTGCTCGATGGGTCCGTTCGGGCTGCTTGCTTCCACGCTCAGCATTTGTGATCGACCGACCGTCCCGTCGGATGTAGGATTTATGATTCGACCCGTTGGATGTGGTTTTTCAGCCGGATCATAATAAATGCGAAAGTGGACGCCGTAGATCAGGTTCTGAGGCCAGTTCCAGGGATGCTTTTCATCAACTTTCATTTGAAATCTATTGTCACGCCCTGGCTTGAGGCAACTGAGTGGAATCCGAACCGTCGGATAGAAATGATGCTGATAGGCGCACTGAGGCGCCGGGATGGCGGCGGGTTCGGGAATATATACCCAATCACTGTCATTAATTTGAATCGCCAGACCCGTTGTATTATCATGGCACAGAATCTTCTCGATCACCACTTCCGCCTTCGTGGCGTGCTCCAGGTCGAAATCGTGCTCGAGGCGGATGGCGCCTTCATAGCCTGACCGGCCGCCGACCCGCAGAGATCCACCGGCGTCACCGTCCTCCTTAGACCACATGTATTCGTGGAACACATCGCCAGGGGTTGGTTGTGAGAACGCCTCAACTGTCGATATCATCACGATAACCAAGAATAACCAACCCTTCTTCATATGATCAACTCCTCAATATATTGTGAAATCATCGATTGACTCAGACTCTACATTTTCTATCATATACTATATCTATTCGTTCAATAACTATAGCATAACATATCTTAAAAATCAGCCAATTTCTCAAAGGACGGCATGAAGACCCATGAGGTTTTGCTTTGACCCTGGCAACTGTTTTGATTATTGTACGATATGTCTGTAGGGCTCAAGTGGCGTGTTGTTTGAATAATCGACAGGAGAATTGTTATGTCGTTCAAATCATGGCTCATTTCGATATTGCTCATCATAGTCATCTCACTTTTCATTCAGGACCGGTCCGAGGCGGATTTGGCCGACGGCTTTAAGGATCCACCGTCATGCGCCCGGCCGGCGGTGTATTGGGTCTGGGTCAACGGATTGACCGATCGACGGCAGATGACCTATGAGCTCGAACAATATAAGGCCAAAGGAATCCGTAGAGTATATATTTTCGACGTCGGCGCCCGGGATCCTCAAAAGATCGTTCCGGCCGGACCGGCCTTCATGGGACCTGAATCCGTCAAGGCCATGGGACACGCCGTTCGAGAAGCCACAAGACTGGGAATAGAAGTCGGCATCGTCACATCCAGCAGTTGGAATTGCGGCGGTCCCTGGATCGAGCCCAAACATGCGAGCATGGGTTTATATCAGAGCCAAAAAACCATCAGAGGTCCCCTCACATTTTCCGAAGCCCTACCGTTTCCGAAGGTTCCCAATCGGACACCCAAAGGCCCCGATGGCCTGCCCTTGTATTACAAAGACGTCGCGGTTCTCGCCATGCCCGAAGCCAAACGCCTTGCCGGCCATGAGTTTCTATTCGAGCCGGCGCCGCCGGGAATGCACCGCATTAACCGGGTGATCCTCACCAATACGCTAAGCGGCGACGAAGAACAATACGGCAAGATGCACCTCTTTACGAAAGACTTCGCCGTTTTAGCATCGACTACTAATACCGATCCGGAGGCGTTTAAAGAAATCGTTCGTGGAACACTAAAACCGAACACCGAAGAGCAAACCTATCGCTTCGAACCCGTTCGTGCAAAGTATATCAAGCTCGTGATTCTCTCCGGCCACAACGCCAAAGACGACAAGGTGCAATTGGGTGAATTCGAGGTCTATTCGACGCAGGGAACGAACGTCGTTGCGGCCTATCATGCCGACGGCAGTAAGACCGCGGCGAACTTATTGCACTACAGCTCGGCGCTGGGCCTGGAGCGTGAATGGACCGCCGCGAATATTCACGACGGCCGCAAGTCCGACGCGCAGGGAAGCTGGTGTTCGGCCGGGGCGCCGAGGCCCGTGATCGAAGATATACATTCGATTGTCAACATCACCGAACATTTGGATAAAAAGGGGTGTTTGACCTGGAACGTCCCGCCGGGCACATGGACCATCATGCGATTCGTCTGTGCCAACACGGGAGCAAAACTGGTGCTCCCCAGCCCCGCATCTGAAGGCTTTGCGATGGATCATTTCAATGCCGAAGCCACCCGGATGCATTTCAATTATTTGATCGACCGCCTGCAGGACGAACTCGGAAATTTTAAAGATACGGCTTTGAAACATACATATGTATGCAGCTATGAATTGAGCGG
>Ga0272442_10002091_pt1 | contig 29354 bp, 24 predicted proteins | sample SSMForm2O_FD_200262 | JGI IMG/M metagenome (GOLD analysis project Ga0272442, IMG submission 200262) | Marine sediment archaeal communities from Little Sippewissett salt marsh, Falmouth, MA, United States - SSM-Form-2O | ecosystem: Environmental > Aquatic > Marine > Wetlands > Sediment ...
TCCCTCTCGCTGATCTCCTTCCAATTCTTCGGATAAGCCACTTCGAGGTCTTTGGGCATCTCTGTGTCCAGGGTCTTCAACTGCATATCGGCCCTGTGCTTGCGGTGCTCCTTCTCCAGATCAATCTGCTTGCGGAGATAGATCATGTCTTCGAGGTTCTGCTTGAGCGTAAGCGCGCCATCGTGCAAGGGTTCGATGGCCAGCAGGCTCTCGACCTGGCCGAGCGACGCCTCATAACGCTCCTGCTTCCAGTACGTCCGGGCCCGCTCCATCAGCTCGTTGATCCTCTTGTCGCGGTCGGTTTCGGCCTGGACGCGCATCCGCTGCTGGGCCTCGACTGCTTCGAGTCGCTTCTGCTCGGCCATCTGCTGGTCTCTGGCGGCCGTCGCCTGGCCAATGGCCTCGATCGTATCGGTGAGCTGGGCACTGTGACGCTTGTACAGTTCATCGCCCAAGTAGATCTGATTCTGATTGATGATGCGATGTGCCTCGTCGATTGGCTCGCGGGCCTCGTCGAACTTGCCCTGCGCCATGAGCTTATGCGCTTCGTTGACCGCATCGCCGACCACGGCTTGCGCGTGGCTGCGAATGGTATTGCGTCGCCGATTGATCAGTTCGATCATGCCGCCCTGCTGAGTCTCGGCGGCGGTGGGCTGGGCCACGGTCGGGCGCGGCGGCTGCACCATCGGCACCACTGGCTGGGTCACCACCGGCTGGGGAGCCGCCAACAACCTGTCGATGGTGGCGATATAGTCTTCCGGTCGCCTTCCTTCGGGCGCGACGTACAAGCCGCTCTCGGCAACCTGCACAAAGCCGTCACGTGCCGCCCGCAATTCGCCTTGGGAGTAGAGTTCCCAACTGCGATTGTAGAGTTGCTCGATGCGTGCCCGCTCGTTAAGGGGTTGGGCCGGTGCCGGTGTGGCCGCGGCGACGGCCAGAGCGCCGCTCTGGGCCGCGATCGTTGCCGGCTCAGCGGCAATCACCATCGGTTGGGCCGTCACTGAGGTTGCCGGTGCCCCCTCGATATCGGTCATATAGCCATGGATCGTCTCGGTCATCGGCGCGGGCATCAGCCCACTGCGCAGGACCTCCTCAAACCCGGCCTTGGCTCTATCGGTGTCACCGGCATGGTAGGCCTTGACACTCTCGTAGTACAAATTGGCGATGCGGGTCTTGAACCGGTCGAGGGCGTCTCCGTGACGCGGGGTCGCGGGACTGGACGGCGCCTTCTCGGCGCGCGCGCCGGCGGCCCCATCGACCTTGGCCGACTGCATCTGTCCGAGCTTCTGAGCCAGCTCGGCGCGTTCCTTCTCCGTGAGGAACTCGCTGGCGCGAATCGGCTCGAGATGCGCTCGCGCGGCATCGGCCTGCCCCTGGTCCAGCAGGCGCTGCCCCTTTTGGAGGGCATCCAACACGGCCTTGCGCTCAATGGCGGCCAAGCCAGCCTTTTCCAGCATCGACTGGAGCTTGCGCTGTCCCAACGGCTCCAGATAGCTTGCGTATTCCTGGGCCATCTGGAAGGTCTTTTCCGCCTCGATGTAGGAGCCGCGTTCGTATTGTTCGGTCCCGATGCGCATGAAGTACTGCACCAATTGGTGCATCATGTCATCATCACTGCCCTGTCCGCTCTGCGATGGGCCCACCTGGGCAACGACCGTCGCGGTTAGCAAGATCGATACCAGGAAGATCAACACGGACCCCCCCCGCAGAGACTTAGCGAATACACTTGGCCTATCCAAAACCGAACCTCCTGCCTATAAAATCATCACCCTCTAACGGAAAACCTGCTACAATTGCGTGCTTATTTTCAACCTCCAGTTGAAGGATATAGGCCAGAATTATTAGTGTAATCTATTAAAATAGCCAATTTTATGCAAGGGAAAAATCACTGCCCAGTTCCTTTGGCCGATAAAAACTGAGGTCTGGCAAGCTGGAGAGGGACCGGCGTGATAATCCCTCTGAGATTGGCCCCGTCTAAAAGGCGAGGCTGCGTCAATATAGACAAGCGGCGACTCGATGTTCCAGGAAAATTAGGCATGGTGAATCCAATACCGCTGATCTTAGCGGTCGAAACATCCAGCCGTATCGGCTCGGTGGCACTGGCTCTGGGGCCGGAGATCCTGGGGGCCGAGACATTCTCGGCATCGCTGCGGCACAGCGCGGAAATCTTCCCAACCATCGGCGTCCTCCTTGATCGGTCCGGGTACACAGCGACTGATATCAGCCAGGTGCACATCGGCCTGGGCCCGGGCAGCTTCACCGGCCTGCGGATCGCCGTAACGGTCGCCAAGAGCATGCACCTGGCCAATTCAGTGGGAATCGTAACGGTCAACTCGCTCGATACGATTGCCGCTAACGTGAAAGACGCAGCAACCGAGCCGACGATTCACAATGATCAGCCGGATCGCCCTGCGCCGTGCCGCCTGACGACCGTTCTGGATGCCAAACGGGGCCAGTTCTACACGGCGGTGTACGAGCGGACCGCGAGCGGCGCCGATCCTCGAGGCCGTGAAGCCCCGTCGGATGCCCCCGGCTACCGCATACCAGCGGCTGGGGGCGGTTTCTGGCGGAAGATCGTGGATGATTGCCTGATGAGCGCGTCGGAGTTCGTCAGCCGTTTCGGGGCCGGGCGTGAGCCGATGGATCTGGTCGGCGACGGCCTGCTCTACCATCGCGACGCGTTCGAGTGTGCCGGGGTTCGCATACTCGATGAAGCCTACTGGAGCCCTCACGCGGCCGGGGTGCATAGCCTGGGCTATCAGAAGTGCGAGCGTGGGCTGTACGCCGACCCGCTGGGCCTGACCCCGCTGTACCTGCGCGGCCCGCAAGTGACCTTGCGAAAGGCCCCCTGACGTTGCCAGCGGATGGATAGGAAGAGGCTGATCGATCCGACGCGTTAGAATATTTGAGATATTTGTTTCGCTTGTGTTGGCTTTCTGGTATCAAGGGGACACTGTACACGACGATGGGCATCCCAAATACAGCAACCGATCGCAACACCATTATGGCCATCGCTGGCCGGAATGCCCCGGAAGGCTCCTGAACTTCGTCAGAAAGGACTGCTGCATGAATATCTACGTGGGGAATCTGTCCCTCGAAACAACCGAAGACGAACTGCGTGAGGCGTTCGCCTCCTTCGGTGACGTCGCGACCGTGAAGATCGTTCGGGATGGCACGACCGGCGAATCGAGAGGGTTTGGCTTCGTGGGCATGCCCTCCGAGTCGGACGCCAAGACGGCAGTCACGGAAATGAACGGCCACGAACTGAAGGGTCAGGAGCTGAAGGTTGAACCCGGTCGAAGTCGGGCGGTCTCGCCCGGTTTCGGTGGACGGCGTCCCGGCGGACGTCCCGGTGGCGGCGGGCGGCCTGGTGGTCGTCCGGGCGGACGCGGCGGCGGTGGCGGTGGCGGTGGCGGTCGAGGTCGCCGCTAGCAGCACCTCGCCACCAATCGGCGCTGCTCTTTGGGGGGGCTCTGGTTGTCTGAAGGAGTATAGACGAGATGGCCGCGGACAAAGATCGCGCGCTAGCGGAAACGTGTCTTTCGTGCCCCGTATGCAAACGTGCCAGGCGCAAGCAACGGGGCTTTTTCTTCTGGTTTGTCAAGCAACTTGAGGGGCGTCTGTGCCCCGCCTGCCAAGCCTACGAACGGGTCTACGGGCGTAAGGCCCACGAACCCATCCCAGCCAACGACCCTCCTGACGAGACGAGGTGAGGCCCTGCCCCGAAGGCCGCGCCACCTTGGGCAAGCCAGACGGTGGCCTCCTCAGCCATCGCCGAGCAGACGCGGCAGTTCCTTCTGTAGCGGTCCCCACGGACTGAACTTGCCGGCGACATTCCCTTCCCGATCGATGACAATGGTGGTCGGCCATTGATCGACGCCGTAGACTTCGTGTGTGGCCCCTCGCCCCTGGCCGCTGTCGAGCGCCACGGGAAAGGGTAGATCGCGTCGCTCCCAGTAGAGCGACCGCGCTTCGACCAGCTTGGTCTCGAGTTGCTGGAGGTCCGTGACGGAGTTGTCGTGGACGCCAATGATGACCAACCCCTCCTCATGGTACTGATCGTGGAGCTTGATCAGTTGCGGCATGGTCCTGAGACAGGGCTGGCTCCAACTGCCCCAAAACACCAGGACGACCACACTGCCTCGCAGGAGACCGATCATCCCCGGATTCCTGCTTCTCCAGTCGGTGATCTTCTCGAAGGGGGGAGCGGGCTTCGCATACAACTCGGCCAGGCGCGTCGACCGCAGATTGACGGACCCGAGATCGAGGACTCGCTGACCGGGCTTGATGTCCAGGCTCATGCGCCGGCGCTCGGTCTCAATGCCACCGGGCCCTTCTCCGAGACATTCCAGTTCGTAGCGACCCGCGGGCAGAAGGAACTCGTAACGGCCTCGTTCCGAGACGAAGTACATCAGGAGGTGATCGCGTGAGTCGTGGAGAAAGGCGATGGCCCTGGCCATGGGATGTCCGAGGTTCTCGAAGCCGGTGCTGGTCACCTGCCCGCGAACGTGACAGGCCGGCTCCAGGCGAATCGTCACGCGGCTGCCGGCACTGCCTTCGAGCACTTGACGGTAGCCGACCCAACCCTGGGCGGGATACGACACATAGAAGTTGCGATAAGCGGCGTCCGGCCCCTTGAGAAGGACTTGCCCCTGGGCATCGGAGGAATAGGGCCACCAGCGTTTCTGTCCGCGCAGCCACATGACGATGGTCTGTGGCGGATGCCCTTGGCTGTTCTCGAAGACGTTGAGGCCGGTCCCCACGTTGGCCCCGGCCACCAGGCCCCCATCGGGGCCGACGATCTGTAGAACGAGCTTTCTTTCGGGGAGTGACGCCTTGTCGACAGCCGCTGCCGTTTGCACGCCCGCATCCTTGAGCGCGATTGCTGAGATGATGACCGCGATGAGAACCGCATGCTTGCTGCAACCCATTGCCACTGCCTTAGCCTAACTACGGAATCCGTCACACTCGTCTGTCAAGCATCACCTTCCGGCCAGTGCGTCCAGGGCCCTTCGTCCATCTGGCCCTTATGATACGTCGGAGCGTGGGTTCTGCAAGGCAATAGTGACGGAGAAGTAGGCGGGAGGGGCGGACGGTGGGTGGCGAATGGACTGTGCCGTCGGGGTAGCCGGCGCGTGGGCGGCTCCGGCTTCGGGGCCCGGCAAGACACATCGCGGACGGCATGGTGAAGCCCACCGGCCGTCCGCGACCATCTGCGCGGAATGGAACGGATGTGACAGCGCCCCGGCATGGGGCGTTGTGTCTAGCCAGCCGTGGCGTAGGTGCCGGCCAGAACCTGATCGAGCACTGCGTCCAGGTTATCCAGCGGGTGGCCTAGCCAGACGATTTTGCCCTTGGCGTCGACGACGAAGGCGGTGGGAATGCCTCCCTGCCCAAAGGCTCGCATGTAGCCCTTGCCAACGTCGCCGGTGGGATCGATCGCTACGGTGTAGTCCATGTTGTCGCCCTGGCCTATAATGAAGGGTTTGACGACATTCGGCTGCTCGCTCGATATCCCCACGAAGACGACGCGATCCTTGTGTTTCTTCTGTAGCGCCGTGAGGTGGGGAATGCTCTTGAGGCAGGGCGGACACCACGTGGCCCAGAATTCGACGACATACACCTTTCCCGGCGTAATCGTTACCGGGTCGCCTTTGACCCAGGTCAGTGCGGTCAACGGATAGGCCGTATCGCCCAGTTTGGTGGGATAGGCCGGGGGGGCATCCTGCGCCGGCTGGGCGGCCACTTGTTCGGTCGCCGTGGCGGCCGGCGTTTGGGGCTTGGCTTCTTGCCCGGCCTGAGTGCCGCCATCCTTCTCTTCACAGCCGATCAGCAGCGCCGCACACAGCACCAGAATCCCGAGTTCCTTCTTCATCGCTTGCCCCTTCATTTTGGTTTTCGGACCCAATCGCATGACGCCGCCGCCCGTCTGCCGGCCTGAGCGGAAGGCACTTGAGTGCTTCATACCCCCGGCAATGGACGTCTGTTCGTCGAAAACGCACTGTACCACAGCATCCGGCCCGAGTACAGTACCCCGTGGACACCAGCCGGGTTGAAGCCGTCGGCCGGTCAGGCTGACTACAGAACACAAGGAGAAGGTCGAATGAAGCACTCACTCGTGTCATCCGTGGTCCTTTCCGTCGTCATGGCAGTCTGCGTTGCCGCTGAGGGTTCGTACGAGGCGGACGTCATTGTCTACGGCGGGACGTCGGCCGGCGTGATTGCGGCTGTGCAGGTAGCGGAGATGGGGCGGTCGGTCATCCTCGTCTGCCCAGACAAGCACCTGGGCGGGCTGTCGGCTGGGGGGCTGGGGTGGACCGACACGGGCCGCAAGGGAGTGATCGGCGGGCTGGCACGGCAGTTCTACCACCGGATCTGGCGTCACTACGACAGCGATGCAGGCTGGAAATGGCAGAAACGCGAGGAATATGGCAACCGGGGCCAGGGCACTGCGGCCATCGACGGCGAGGAGCGAACGATGTGGATCTTCGAACCGCATGTTGCCGAGCGGGTGTTCGAGGATTTCGTCAGCGAACAGCGCATCGTCGTTCACCGGGACCAGTGGCTCGATCGCGGCGATGGGGTGCGGAAGGAAGGCGAACGGATCGCGTCCATCACGATGCTGAGCGGCAAGACGTACCGCGGACGGGTGTTTATCGACGCGACGTATGAGGGCGACCTGATGGCCGGCGCGGGCGTGTCGTATCACGTGGGGCGCGAAGCCGGCAGTGTGTATGGCGAGCAGTGGAACGGCGTCCAGGTCGGGGTCCTGCACCACCGGCACTGGTTCATGAAACCGGTGGATCCTTACATCGTGCCGGGCGATCCGTCGAGTGGTCTGCTGCCGCGTGTCTCGGGGGACGACCCGGGGCAGAAAGGCGACGGGGACCACCGCGTGCAAGCCTACTGCTTTCGCATGTGCCTGACGAACGTGCCTGAGAACCGGGTGCCGTTCGCCAAGCCGGCCGGTTACGACGCGAAGCAGTACGAGTTCCTGGCGCGGGTGTTTGAGAGCGGGTGGCGTGAGACATTCCATAAGTTCGATCCGATCCCGAATCGCAAGACGGACACCAACAACCACGGGCCGTTCAGCACGGACAACATCGGGATGAACTACGACTATCCCGAGGGGTCATACGAACGGCGACGTGAGATTATCGCCGAGCACGAGACGTATCAGAAGGGGCTGATGTACTTCATTGCCAACGACCCGCGTGTGCCGGCCGAGGTCCGGGAGAAGATGAGCACGTGGGGGCTGGCAAAAGACGAGTTTGTGGACAATGAACATTGGCCCCATCAGATCTATGTGCGTGAGGCCCGGCGGATGGTCGGTGTGCACGTCATGACCGAACACGACACGCTGAGCCAGCGCACCGTGCCCGAGCCGGTGGGGATGGGATCGTATACGCTGGATTCACACAACGTGCAGCGGTATGTCAAGCCCGACGGTTACGTGCAGAATGAAGGGGACATCGGGGTCAGTCCGCCGGAGCCCTACCGCATCGCCTACGGCTCGCTGTGCCCGAAGAAGAGCGAGTGCACGAACCTGCTGGTGCCGGTCTGCGTGTCCAGTTCGCATATCGCCTTCGGGTCGATCCGGATGGAGCCGGTGTTCATGATTCTGGGGCAGAGCGCGGCAACGGCCGCTGTTCATGCCCTTGAAGATCGCTGTGCGGTTCAGGCGGTGGACTATGAAAGGCTGCGGGAGCGTCTGATCGCGGACGGTCAGCGATTGTGACCCGGATGGTGTTCGAGGACGCGCCGCTCATGACTGACGAGATGGAGAGAAACCTGGGGGAACAGCCGATCGCGCGGATCATGGCCGAGTTGCCACTCAAGCCGCACGACCTCGTGGCTGCTTCGACGCAGCAGATCACGCACAAGATGGTCGCACGGGCCTGCAAGGGCCGACGGCTGACGCCGAACGTGCAAGCCAAGATCCTCAACGCCCTCAACGCCGCGACGGGTCGCCATTACCCACTGGGTGACCTGTTCAACTACTAGGACGTGCTCCGGAAGCGGCGCGTGACATGGAAGCTGACAAAGAGGGGCGAGATCCTTGAAAATGCAGAGCGGATTTGTTAGTGTGGTGGAATCAGATAATCGGCCGTGGAGGCGTGTGGTCTCCGACCTGGTTCGGCGTGATGGCGCCGGCCAGGGTCGAATGCCGGTTGACGGAGAGGCGGAGCCGTCTTCGTATCGCTTGCAGCAGGATGATTCGTTCGAGGAGATCGTGATTATGAAGACATCGAGCCGCTTATTGGTCGGTTGTGTGTGGGCGCTGGCCCTGGTTATGGCGCTGCTGTCGTACGGCTGTGCCGTGTAACGCATCGTTACGCGAACACACTTTCAGCACACGTATTTGAACGGGAGCCCGCTGTGGTGGCGGGCTCTTGTTGTGCGCGGGTTGCCTATCCTGCGCTGACGCGTACGATAGGTTTCCACGAGCCTTGGAGCGACAGGACGCGCCGGGAGATTCGAGATGCATCAGGAGGCTGATCGTTCAAGGGGAGGTGACGTGCTGAGACTCGCTGGCGTCTGGCGGATCGTCGGGGTGAGTGCCTGGGTGCTCTCTCAGATCGCCGTTCTGTTCGTGGCGGCCGGTCGGGCTGACGTACCGCGACTATGGCTCTTCGCGGCGACTCTGGGTGGCTGCTTTGTCGTTGGGGGAGCGATCATGGTGAAGATCCGCCCCGAGATCGTCAACCAGCGTGGGGAGAGGAAGACGGGCACGAAGTGGTGGGACCGGGTGTTTGCAGCCGCTTATGTGCTCATGATCTTCGCGCTTCCCGTGGTGGCGGGGTTGGATGCGGGTCGGTATCACTGGTCAAGTATGGGGGCGGTTTCGGCGGTGCTGGGGACCGTCCTGCACGTTCTGGCAGCGACGCTCTTTGGGTGGGCCATGATGACGAATCCCCACTTCGAAACGACGGTGCGCATTCAAAGCGAGCGAGACCATCGGGTCGTCACGACGGGCCCCTACCGCCTCGTTCGGCATCCGGGCTACGTGGGGGGCATTCTGTTGAGTGTCTCAGTGCCGCTGATGGTCGGTTCGGTCTGGACGCTGGTGCCGGCTGCGGTTATCGCGCTGCTGTACGTGGCGCGGACGGCGCTGGAGGACAAGGCCCTGCGTCGTGAGCTGGTGGGCTACGGCGCGTATGCCGAGCGTGTGAAGTACCGGCTGCTGCCTCTGATCTGGTGAAGGCGACTGTGCCGCCCTCGACGAACCAGATGCTGTGATCCATTTCCTTGCACCTGCGGCCCACCTCAATCACCAATCACCGCTTGCGGTGGCGAAACGGGGCCGCTATGATGGTTAGCGCCTTTGACGCGGAAGATCCGGAAGGGTATAGCGCTAAGCACTGTCCGTCGAAGGAGCCAACCGTTCGTGGTGCAGAAAAGAGAAGGGAGCAACATGAAGACCGTGACACCTACAGCTTGTGACCGCCCGTCCGAAAGCAACGTGCACGAGGGCCGGCGGCAGTTTCTGAAGAAGGCGGTGCAGGCCGGCGCCCTGCTGACCGTGCCGTACGTGATCCCCAGCAGCGCCCTGGGCCGGGACGGCCACGTGGCGCCGAGCGAACGTATCACGCTGGGCGCTATCGGCATCGGCGGGCGTGGACGATACGTCTTGGGGTGCTTTCTGCGAGAGCCCGATCTGCACTGCGTGGCCGTCTGCGATGTCCGTGGCGACAACCGCGGGCGTGCCAAGGCCATGGTGGACGACCGGAACGACAACCAGGACTGCGATGCGTATATCGATATGCGCGAACTGCTGGCGCGTGACGATCTCGACGCGGTGCTGATCGCGACGGGTCCGAACTGGCACGCGACGGCCGCGACCATGGCGGCCAAGGCGGGCAAGGACGTGTACTGCGAGAAGCCCTGTACGAAGAACATCGCGCAGAGCCTGCAACTGGCGGCGGTCTTTCGCCGCACGGGCCGCGTGTTCCAGGCCGGCACGCAGCGCCGGAGCCTGCCCAACTTCGCCTACGCGGTCGAACTGGCCCAAAGCGGAAAGCTAGGTCAGGTGCAGACTCTCCACGCTCATCCCGGTGGTCTCGGGACCCAGATGAGTGGCTGGCTGCCGGGTGAACCCGAACGGCCTCGCGATCAGGTGGACTGGGACATGTACCTCGGTCCAGCCGCCTGGCGGCCCTACACGTCCAAGCTGATGAACGCCTTCCACTTCGAGAAAGGCGGCGGGCTGGTCGGTGGCGGCTGCCTCGAATGGGGTTCGCACTGCGTGGATATCTGTCAGTGGGCCAATCAGTCCGACGATACGGCGCCGGTGGAGTACGAACCGGTTGGCGACCAGTTGCACGCTCGCTATGCCAACGGTGTCAAGCTTGTCATGCGCAACGATGGATGGCTGGGACTCGGCTCGTGTCCGGTTCGCTTCGAGGGCACAACCGGTTGGGTCGAAACGGGCGACGACGCAGAAATCGCCGCGAGTTCCGATTCACTGCTGCTGCGGCGCGGCAAGAAGATCCCCGGTTATCCCGCCGATTTCCACGTGCGTGACTTCCTCGATTGCGTCAAGACGCGGGCCCTGACACGGGCCAACGCCGAATGTGCCTGCTGGGCGCACATCGCCTGTCATGCGGCCAACGTCGCTTTGTACCTGAACCGAAAGGTGCAATACGATCCGAAGAAAAACGAATTCATCAACGACGCGGAGGCCAATCGGCTGCGCTCTGAGGCGCTGCGGGAACCGTGGCGGATCTAGATCCGGCGTTGCGAACGAGTCCACCCGAACTACGAGGATGATCATGATAATCACGAATCGACATTTCACATGGTGTGTTCTTCTCATTGCGGTGGCGGCAGCCACGGTGACATCTGGACAAATCAGCGAGGAGAAGAATGAGGGCGCGTTGATCGGCGTTCTCACGTCGAATGCCCCAAAGGGCGACCAGGCGATGGCCTGTAAGCGTCTGGCGATCTACGGTACGGAACAGGCGGTTCCGGCGTTGGGGCCGCTACTGGCGGATGAGGAACTGGCGTCGTGGGCACGCATTGCACTGGAGGCGATTCCCGGGCCGGCCGCGGACGGGGCGTTGCGTGAGGCGCTGGGCACGCTCGAAGGCCGATTGCTGATCGGGACCATTAATTCGATCGCCGTGCGTCGCGACGGGCGTGCTGTCGGCGCGCTGGCGAAGAAACTCGACGCTTCGAACGCGGATGTGGCGTCAGCCGCGGCGGTGGCGTTGGGTCACATCGGCGGCGCCGAGGCGGTCCGGGCACTGGAACCCCGTTTGGCCAATGCGCCGGGTGGCGTGCGCTCGGCCGTAGCCGAGGGCCTCATTCTCTGTGCGGAGCGATGTCTCGCCCAGGACGAATCGGCCCAGGCCATGAAGCTGTACGACGCCGTTCGGGCGGCAGAGGTGCCCGACCAGCGGCATCTCGAAGCGATCCGCGGGGCGATTCTGGCGCGAGGCTCAAGCGGCATTCCTTTGCTGATCGAGCAGTTGGAGTCGGATGATAGCGAACGAGTCGGCATTGGACTGCGCACGGCCCGCGAGCTTCCGGGCCGCGATGTGACTGAGGCGCTGGCGACTGAACTGAATCGCTTGGAGGCGCATCGGCGTCCCCTGCTTCTGGTGGCGCTGGCCGATCGCAAGGACGAGGCCGTGCTGCCCACTGTCCTGAAGGCAGCGCAAGGTGGTTCGAAGGACTTGCGCATCACCGCCATCACCCTGTTGATCCATCTGGGCGATGCTTCCTGCATCCCGGCACTGCTCGAAGCTGTGACGGCCGGCGATACTGAATTGGAGGACGCTGCCAAGGAAACGCTCGTGCGGTTGCCCGGCAAGGACGTAGACGCCAATCTCCTGGCGCGACTACCGTGGGCGAAAGGGAAGATGCGCCAGACCCTTATCGAACTGGCGGGCCAGCGGCAGATGGAGGGGGCCCTGCCGGCCATCGTCAAGAGCCTTGCAGATCAGGACGCGGAGATTCGCGGCGCGGCTGTGGATACCGTGGGCGTGCTCGGCCGGGAACAGCAGGCAGCCGATCTCGTGGGCATGCTCGAGAAGACCTCCGGTAGCCGGGAGAAGGCGAGGATCGAGAAGGCGCTGCTGGCCGTTACGGGTCGCGGCGGCACGAAGTGCATTCCGCACCTGCGGCCTTTGACAGAGAGCCGCGACGACCAGTTACAGATGATCGGGTTGCACGCGTTGGCCATTGTAGGCGGCCCCGAAGCGCTGGCGACGGTGAAGTCGGCGATGGCCGGTGACGCGGGGGACGTTCAGGATGAAGCGATCCGTATCCTGTCGACGTGGCCGAACAACTGGCCGGACGACGCCGACGCAGGACAGACGCTGTTGTCGCTGGCCAAGTCAGGCGAGAAGATGTCGCACAAGGTGCTGGGCCTGCGTGGCTACTTGACGTACGTTCGGGGCAACACGAACCTCACCGGCGGGCAAAAAGTGGCCAAGGTCAAAGACTTGCTCCCGCTGATCGAACGGCCCGAAGAGGAACGGCTGGCGATTGCCGCGCTGGGCGAGGCGCCCGATCCTGGCGCTCTGGAAATGCTGATGCGGTTTGCCCAGGACCCGGTGGTGGCCGAAGAGGCATACTCGGCGATCGTCAATCTCACGGGCAGTGACAGGCCAGGGCTATCCAAGCAGCAGCGTCGGGACGCACTGCAAACGGCGTTGGATAAGTCGAAGAACAACGCGACCCGGGGGCGGGCTCGGCGGGCGCTGAGGGGAATCCGGTAGCTGCCGCGGCCGGATGACGGTCTCCCGACAACCATAGCCTAGCTCCGGATCACGTACTCTCACGCACCCAGGTGAACGAGCGTGCGTCGCATCGGTACGTGCAGGGTCTGCCCACGCTGGGACGCTTCCTGCTCTTGTGGCGAGGTGATATCACGACCGAGGGAATCTGCGGAGATCGGAGATCGCCATGAGCACCGAACACGTATCGCGAAGGGAATTCATGGAGGCGGGCGCCGGAACGTTGGGGGCTCTCGCCTTAGGCGCGTCCGAGGCAACGGCTCAGGACACCGAGTCGGCCGGGGATGCCGGCACGGGCGAGAAGGTTCGTGTAGCCGTTGTGCAGCAGGACAGCAGGCCCGGGGCGGTGGAGCGGAATCGAACCAAGGCTTTGGGCTTCGCTGAGGAGGCGCTGGAGCACGGCGCGGATATTGTTCTCTTCCACGAGGAAGTACTCGTGGGGTACGTGGAGAACATGAAGGAGTTGGCCGAGGAAGTCGATGGCCCGACCAGCCGGGCCTTTCAGTCACTGCTGGCAGGTAGCAAATCGCTGGTGCTCTGGGGTCTGACCGAACGCGCGGGGGAGACGTTCTATATCGCGGCTACGCTCGTCGGCGCCGGGGGTGTCCTGGCCAATTACCGCAAGACCCATCTCTGGTGGAAGGCCAAGGGATTGCGGCACGAACCGAGCTTCTACAAGCCGGGCAACGAACTGGTCACGTTTCCGGTGAAGGGGCACAAGAGCGGTGTGATGATCTGCTACGACGGCGACTTCCCTGAGATGACGCGTGCCTATGCCAACCTGGACTGCCGTATGCTCTTCTGGCTAAACAACCGGGGGCAGCGCGGCCACGATGAGGTCACGCGGCTGGCGTCGACGAACTCGATGATCATGCCCACGGCCTGTGTCTGCGGCGAGAACGAGTTGGGCTACAAATGCCGGGGCGGGAGCAACATTACCAACCACGACGGCCGCCTGCTGGCCGAGGTCTGGGACACCGAAGGGATCATCTATGCCGATGTGGAGCCGGGGGCGGTGCCAAGCGCTCGGAGCCAGAACCCCTGGTACATCGGGCGCCGCAGCGACCTGTACGACCGCTACCGTTGAAACCGCCTCCATCCAGATGGCCCACGGCCGTTCACCGATTGGCATCTTCCTGCCGGGTCACGATGGGGACATATCCCACTTCCAGACCTCTTGGGGGCTTGACGAGCAAGGCTGGATCCAGGGCGGCGAGCACTCCGCTGCTGGGCGGGGCCATGTAGTCTCGGTCGATCGGCCAGTTCGCGTGGATTTCCTCGATGAATGACTGCAGTTTGGCCTTCTTCGCCTCGCTCCAATTGTACTGCTGGAATGACGGCTGATCGACGAAGCGATACCAGCAATAGGTGACGGTCGAGCCATCCGCGAGATTGACGGTAACCGGGCCACGCGTCGGGCCGGGGGTGCCCCAGGCGCCGCCAGCCGGGGAGGTGTACGGTTTGCCGCGACCGGCCAGTTTGAACTCTTGGGTCAGAAGCTCTGTCTCAGGCGGCACATCCGCAGCCGCTACCGCAACACGTTCGTCGCCAACGTGCTTGTAGTACTGTGGGAAACAGCCATTGGGACTGATGTCACTGTCGAACCACTCGAGGCCCCACACGTTGGGGTCGTACACCTTGGTGTCGAAAACCTCCTCGATCCCGGTCATGAGCTTGCCCGCCTGATCGAAGCGCGTCGTGCGCGTGGTCAGCTTTGATTTCCAAGCACCGCGCTCGTCAAAACATCCGGAGCAGGCCGGGCCCCCGTCTCGCCACATCCTGAAGGCGTCGTAAAGGGCCGCCTTGGAGTAATACGTCACATCTTGCACAAGGAGGGTCCTGCCCTGGTCGTCGAGTGGAAACTGGAGTTTCGGAATCTTTGAATAGACGACGCCCCGGCTGTCTGTGGATTCGAAGCGCGGCACGGTATTGATCTCCATGGCACCGCCGCCCATATTGCCCGGTCGGGCGTCGAGGCCCCGTCCGTAGATGAAGGGGTAGTTGAAGAGCTTGCCGATCTTGCTCCACGTTTCGGGTATGTAGTAGGCCATGGGCCCTTTGAAGTTGGCGGCGCTGAGGAAGCAGGTCCAGGCCTGATCGCCTGTGGGCGGGTCACCGGTGGTCGGCTCGGTGAAGGGCAAGGCCATGTAGGTATAGCCCAGAAACTTGCCATTGAGGTTGCCCTGGAATGGCAGCGCGTCCGGAGGGATGAGCAGGCGATTGCTGAGTTGCGCGATACCGAGTCGATTGTCAGGCAGTGCCTCGCTGCTATAGAAGAACGACCATCCGGGTGATCCGACCTCGTAGTCGTAGCACTGAGGGGTGGCATTCATGCTGAACTTGGGCGGCCCGTATCGGAAGCGATTGCCCGCCCAGTATCCTAAGCCGCCTTCGACCGTCTGGAAGACGCTGCTCCAGGTGGGGCCCCGTTCGGGCCAGTTGTCCCGGGCAAGCGTGCCAACAGGCGCCAGCGGTTTGTCTTTGTTGTCTGAATTGTCCGGCGTGATCCAGGCGCTGGGCAGGCCGATCTGGAAGTGGGCAATGGGTCTGTCAATCAGAGGCCATACGGCCGCGTAGAAGCCCATGCCCGCGCTGTACTCGGTCCGGGAGGGTGGCCGAGACGCACTGTAGCCAATGTATCCGTGTAGACCACGCGAATGCGTGGTAACAGCGCCTGCCTTGACTGCACCTGCGCTGCGCCCTTTCGCCACAGAGGTCCATGGCAGCGCGGCAAGAACAAGCGCCAGCGACAGCAAGGTTCTCATATTTGACTCCAGGTCCGGCGGCCTCTCTTCGGCGCGTACGATCAGCCGGCGAGCGATTTGCGGAGCGGCTTTCTGACGATGAGCAGGACCGTCACTGCCAGAACAATGCTAATCGTGATCACCACGACCCTGCGTGTGAATCGGCCCGGCAAGACCATCGCAGGAGCATCAGCACGTTGGGGCGTGTTGGGATCGTTGGGATCACCGAGCGCGGCGAGCCGGACACTCGCGGTGACCTCTTCGACGCCAAAGGACGTGAGAACACTCGTAGACGTGTAGCCCTCGCACGACCAGACGTAATACTTGATGGGTCCTTTGCTGTAGACCTCCTTGACGAGACCGTTGACGCTCGGGTGATACCACTGGTCGCGCTGGTCTGTCATCGTGATCTTGGTGACCTTGAAGTCAAACGTTGACTCCGACTCCGTGTGATAGTGGTGGCAGTTGACGAACTCACCGGCTGGTGTGACGATCGTCTCGTCGGCCAGGCGGCGAATCACCGACTTGCTCGGCAGCGCAATTTGTTTGGGTCCCATCAGCAAGGTCGTCTCGTAGGTCTTCTCGTCGTCGACAGCCAATTGCGGGACCTGGTAAGGGACCGGTGTCCCGTAGGTCATGAGGAGCGGCTCACCGTTCTCGCCCACAATCTCGAAGCTTGTGAGCTGTCGTTCGTGGTCGATGAAGAGCAGTGACGTGGCCTTCTCATCGTTGGTGAAGCGTTCCTGAACGATCCACCGAGGGTGCTCCTGCTCTTTGTCCACAGCCAGGACGTGCCGGATGCGTTGCCCGTCGATGGCGTTGGGCTCCATGTTGCCCGGGCGCGGTCCTTCGTGCTGATAGACCCACTTCTGCCCCACCTCGAACTGGACTTCGGCAGTGAGGTCGCCGGCCGCTACGAATGAGGCCAACTGCAAGACAACAGCGGCCGCGAGGCGACACGCGTTTCTCCAATCGGTCATGATCTCATCCTTATCCTTTCTCTGTCCAACCGCTTCGGCGGCACCTGCCGAGGTCTCCGTAGCCTCGGGCGCTCACCACGGACGGCACATGTTACCCGATCTTGATTCCTGCGTCCCGCCCTATCTGGGACGATCGCGATGCCGCTGCCCTAGTACGGTCCAGCCGCCTGTCAAGTTGGCGTGCCACGGGCCGGGCCTCTGCCGGAATTGGCATGTAACAACGGCTTTGGAGCAATTCGCTCCGGCCACGGAGCAGTTTCAATGAACACTAACCCATGGCCGCAAAACCACTTATCACCACGCCGGCAAATTACCCTGCCGGCATCGCGGCAACTGGTATATTTTTTGCACGTTATCGGTTACCTATGCGTAACCTATTGACTTAGACGTTTAAGACGCATGCAAATTAAAGGAGGCACGCAATTATGGCAGTCAAAGAATTGGCGTTTCAAGCTGAGGCACGAGCCAGCCTGCTGGTCGGGGTGGAAAAGCTGGCCAGAGCTGTCAAGGCAACGCTAGGGCCCCGTGGCCGCAATGCGGTCATCGACAAGAGCTGGGGCGGCCCAAATGTAACCAAAGACGGCGTTACAGTCGCCGAAGAGGTCGAGCTGAGTGATAAGAACGAGAACCTGGGCGCCAAACTGGTCAAAGAGGCGGCCAGCAAGACCTCGAAGATCGCCGGTGATGGAACCACGACTGCCACCGTGCTGACCGAGGCCCTGTTCAAGGAGGCCTACAAGAATCTGGCGGCCGGGGCCGACGCGATGGCGCTGAAACGCGGTATGGAAGCCGGCGCCAAGGCGGCGACCGAGAAGCTCCAGACGCTGGCCAAACCGGTGAACATCAGCAAGACGGACGATATCGTCAACGTGGCGTCCGTCTCGGCCAACAACGATCGCGAGATCGGTAAGATCATGGCCGAGGCCTTTCAGCGCGTCGGCAAGGATGGCGTCATCACCGTCGAAGAGGGCAAGAGCTTTGAGACGGGCGTTGAGTTCGTCGAGGGTATGCAGTTCGACCGTGGGTACATGTCGCCGCACTTCGTGACCGATCCCGACAAGATGGTCTGCGAGCTGGAGAAGCCCTACATCCTGGTCCACGAAGAGAAGATCAGCAGCGTGGGCAAGCTGATTCCCGTGCTGGAGAAGGTCTCCCAGTCGAAGCGGCCCTTGCTGATCATCGCCGAGGACGTGGAGAGCGAAGCGCTGGCGACCCTCGTGGTCAACAAGCTCAAGGGCGTGCTGAAGATTGCGGCCGTCAAGGCCCCGGGCTATGGCGACCGTCGCAAGGCCATGCTCGAGGACATCGCGGTCCTGACCGGCGCCGAGGCGATCTTCAAGGACTTGGGCATCGAACTGGACAACATCGAGCTTTCGCAACTCGGTCAGGCCAAGAAGGTCACGATCGACAATGACAATACGATTATGGTCGAGGGCGCCGGGTCACAGAGCGCCATCAGCGGCCGCATCAAGCAAATCAAGAGCGAGATCGACATCACCACCAGCGACTACGACCGTGAGAAGCTCCAGGAGCGGCTGGCCAAACTGACCGGCGGTGTGGCCCAGATCAACGTTGGGGCTGCCAGCGAAGCGGAGATGAAGGAGAAGAAGGCCCGCATCGAGGATGCCCTGCACGCTACAAGGGCGGCCATCGAAGAAGGCATCGTGCCTGGTGGCGGCGTGGCTCTGGTACGCTGCATCGACGCGGTGACCGGCCTGAAACTCAAGGGTGACGAGAAGACCGGCGCCGATATCCTGGCCAAGGCCATGCGGATGCCCTGCTACTACATCGCCCACAACGCCGGCGCGACGGCCAACCTCGTCGTCAACAAGGTCAGCGAAGGCAAGGGTGGCTTCGGCTACAACGCCGATACCGACACCTACGAAGACCTGTTCAAGGCCGGCGTCATCGACCCGGCGAAGGTCACGCGTATCGCCCTGCAGAATGCGACCAGTATCGCCGGGCTGTTGCTGACCACCGACTGCCTCGTCACCGAGAAGCCCCAGGAGAAACCCGAGATGCCTGCGGGCGGTCCTGGCATGGACGGCATGGGCGGCATGGGTGGCATGGGTGGCATGGGCGGCATGGGCGGCATGGGCGGCATGATGTAATACCGTCGCTACCGTTGGAACATCACTCGTGACCGACCCGACGACGTTCGGGGAAACAAGATCAAGGGAGTGGATCGCATGACAACGAAAACGTTCAGCCAATCGGCGCTAGCGGGTACTGTTCTTGTGGGTTTGGCTGTGGCTGCTCTGGTGGGCGGCTGCATGGAGAGCTTCGCCTTCGGTCCGGGCGAGAAGAAGCCTCTGACCAAGGACAAGCGGATGGAATGGTGGCGGGACGCCCGCTTTGGGCTCTTCGTGCACTGGGGCCTCTACGCAGTGCCGGCCGGCACGTACAAGGGCAAGCGTATCGACGGCATCGGCGAGTGGATCCAACATCGGGCGCAGATTCCGGTGTCCGAATATGAGAAGTTTGCCGACGCGTTCAATCCTCTCGGGTTCGATGCAGATGAATGGGTACGGCTGGTCAAGAAGGCCGGCATGAAGTACATCGTCATCACGAGCAAGCACCACGACGGCTTTTGCTTGTGGGATTCGGCGGTGACGGAATGGGATATCATGGACGCGACGCCGTTCAAGCGTGATATCCTGGCGGAGCTGGCGAAGGCGTGCAAGAAGCACAAGATCAAGCTGTGCTTCTACCATTCGATCATGGACTGGCACCATCCCGACGCCCAGGCCCCCTTCTATCCCAACTACAACGATGGTAGCCGTTCGAACCCGAACTTCGACCGCTACGTCGAGACGTACATGAAGCCGCAACTGGCCGAGTTGCTCGAGAAGTACGGGCCGCTGGGCGTGCTCTGGTTCGACGGGGAATGGATCAAGGACTGGACCGAACCGCAGGGCAAGGCGCTGTACGCCTGGCTCCGTGAGATCCAGCCGGACCTGATCATCAACAACCGCGTGGGCAAGGGCCGCAAGGGCATGGAAGGTCTGAACAAGAGTGACGACGACTATGCCGGCGACTTCGGCACGCCCGAGCAGCAGATCCCGGCCACGGGGTTGCCCGGTGTGGACTGGGAAACCTGCATGACCATGAACGACACGTGGGGCTTCAAGGCCTATGACGACAACTGGAAGTCCTCCGAGGACCTGATCCAGAAACTGGCCGATATCGCCAGCAAGGGTGGCAATTTCCTGCTCAACGTCGGCCCCACCCCCGAAGGTCTCATCCCACGACCCAGCGTTCAGCGGCTGGAGGCCATGGGCGAATGGATGGCGGTCAACAGCGAGAGCATCCAGGGCACCACCGCAAGCCCCATCGGTTTGCCTGAGTGGGGTCGCTGCACTGCCAAGGACAACAAGCTGTACCTCCACGTATTCGACTGGCCCAGCGATGGCCGGTTGGAGGTTGAGCTTCCCGGCGCGGACATTCGCAAGGCCTATGTGTTGGCCGACAGGAAGAAGAAACCATTGCCGGTCGTGTGTGACGATGACAAGGTCGTCGTGTCCCTGCCCGGCGAAGCGCCGGATGCGATCAACAGTGTGATCGTACTGGCGATGAACAAGAAATGAGGACGGACAAGCCGTAATCAGTAACCCTTGTTGGTGAAGGAGTAGTCGAATATGAAGCTCAAACCATTGGATGACAGAGTGGTGATCAAACCGTTGGAAGCCCAGGAGAAGACCGCCGGCGGTATCTTTCTGCCCGATACGGCCAAGGAAAAGCCGCAGATCGGGAAGGTCGTCTGGATGGGCCCAGGCAAGGTCCTCGACGACGGTAAGCGTGCGGCCATGTCCGTCAAGAAGAACGACGAAGTCGTCTACGGCAAGTACATGGGCAATGACATTGAGATCGACGGTCAGAAGTACGTGATCCTGCGCGAGAGCGACCTGCTGGGCATCGTCGAGAAGTAGTGTGGGGATGACAACAGCAGTGCTTCCCGGGGTGTCGGGACGGACGGACTTTTAGAGGGAATACGAAAATGGCAAAACAACTGATGTTTGAAGACGCTGCACGGACGGAACTGCGGGACGGCTTGAAAGAGCTGGCCGCGGCCGTCAAGGTGACGCTCGGGCCCACCGGTCGCAACGTCGTGCTGCACAAGAGCTGGGGCTCGCCCAAGGTGACCAAGGACGGCGTTTCGGTCAGCAAGGAGATCGAGCTGCCCCAGCCGTTCAAGAATATGGGCGCCAAGATGGTCAACGAGGTCGCTAGCAAGACCTCCGACGTCGTCGGCGACGGAACGACCACCTCCATCGTGCTGGCCGAGGCGATCTACCTGGAAGGTCTCAAGCACGTGACCGCCGGGGCCAATCCGATGGCCATCTACAAAGGGATCAGCAAGGCCGCCGAGGTGGCGACCAAGTTCATCTCCGACGCCAGCGTGCCGGTCAAAGGGCACAACGACATTGCCAAGGTGGCGACCATCAGCGCCAACAACGACGCGTCGGTCGGCGAGATCCTCGCTCAGGCCATTGATGCTGTCGGCAAGGAAGGCGTGATCGAGGTCGAGGAAGGCAAGGGCATGGAGAACGAGTTGAATGTCGTCGAGGGCATGCAGTTCGATCGCGGCTACATCTCGCCCTACTTCCTGACGAATGCCGACACGCTCGATGCCGTCCTGGAAGACGTCTACATCCTCCTGCACGAGAAGAAGATCTCCAACGTGCGCGAGTTCGTCCCCCTGCTGGAGAAAATCGCTCAGGTCGGTAAGCCGCTGCTCGTGGTGGCCGAAGATATCGAAGGCGAAGCGTTGGCCGCACTGGTCATCAACCGCCTCCAGGGTGTGTTGAAGGTGTGCGCTGTCAAGGCCCCCGGCTTCGGCGACCGACGCAAGGCCATGCTACAGGACCTCTCGATCCTGACCGGTGGCCAGGTGATTACCGAAGATCTGGGCCTCAAGCTCGAAAGCATCGAGCTGGCTCAACTCGGCCAGGCCAAGAAGATCGTCGTGACCAAGGACAACACGACCATCATCGAAGGCGCGGGCAAGAAGAAAGACATCAAGGCCCGCTGCGACCAGATCCGCAGCCAGATCGAGAAGACCACGAGCGACTACGATCGCGAGAAGCTGCAAGAGCGTCTGGCGAAGCTGACCGGTGGCGTGGCCGTGATCAACGCCGGCGCGGCGACCGAGACAGAGATGAAGGAACGCAAGGATCTGCTCGACGACGCTCTGCACGCCACGCGAGCGGCCACGGCCGAGGGCGTCATTCCGGGCGGCGGCGTGATCTTCCTCAAGGCGATCAAGGAGGTCGAGAAGGGCCGAGGCAAGGCCCGTGGCGACGAGAAGATCGGCTTCGACATCGTGATGCGTGCCTTGAAGGCCCCGACGACCCAGATCGCCGACAATACCGGCGATCAGGGGGACGTGGTGGTCGCCCAGTTGCTCGAAAAGCTGGAAAAAGACAAGGGCATCGGCTATAACGCCAACACCGGTGAGTTTGTGGACATGGTCAAGGCGGGGATCATCGATCCGGCCAAGGTCGCCCGCACCGCACTGGAGATGGCGGCTTCCGTGGCCGGCTTGATGCTGACCACGAACGTCCTGGTAACGGATCTGAAGGACGAGGACAAAGACGAGGAACCGATCGCTGGTTCCGTTCGCTAGTTGAGGCCTTGACGCGTGGCTCGTTCGTAACGGGGCTCGTAAGGTTACCCGCCACGGCTCGCCAAGTCGGGCGGTGCGAGTTGCCGGTCGGATGAGCCACGCGGCCAAGATAATAGCTTATGGCCAAACGCGACTACTACGAAGCCCTGGGCGTCGAGAAAAAAGCCTCGGCCGACGAGATCAAACGCGCCTACCGGCGCATGGCGATCAAGTATCACCCGGACAAAAACCCGGGCGACAAGGAGGCCGAGGCCAAATTCAAGGAGTGCGCCGAGGCCTACGAGGTGCTCAGCGACAGCACGAAGCGCCAGCAGTACGACCAATACGGTCACGAAGGGCTGCGCGGCGCGGGCATGCACGACTTCTCGCGGATGAACGTCGACGATATCTTCAGCATGTTCGGCTTCGAGGATTTCTTCGGCGGCATCTTCGGTGGCGGCGGCCGACGGCGCGGGCGGCAACGAAGTGGTCCCACGCGCGGATACGACCTGGAAACCGGCGTCGAACTGACTCTCACCGAAATCGCCCACGGCGCCGAGAAGACCATCGAATTCACACGACAGGATCGATGTGGAACCTGTAGTGGCTCCGGCGCCGCCAAAGGGAGCCGTCCCAGTCGCTGTACGGCATGCGGCGGGTCCGGACAGGTCGCCAAGGGCGGCGGGTTCTTCCAGATGGTCTCAACGTGCCCGCAATGCCGGGGGACGGGGCAGGTCATCACCAAGCCCTGCGCCAAGTGCAAAGGGGCCGGGCGGGTACCGCGCAAGCGCACGGTGAAGATCAAGGTTCCGGCCGGCGTGCACGAAGGCCAGGGAATCCGCGTGGCCGGCGAGGGCGAACCGGGACACGGTGGCGGGCCCAACGGCGATCTGTACTGCTACGTGCGGGTCAAGCCGCACGAGTATCTCGAACGCGACGGCAACAATCTGATTGCGGTGGTCCCGATTACGTTTACCCAGGCGACGCTGGGCACCACCATCGACGTGCCCAGCCTGGACGGAACCAAGCAACTCAAGATCCCCGCGGGGACGCAATATGGCAGCCTGTTCCGCATCCGCGGCCAGGGCCTGCCCGACATCCGGTCCGGCCGGACAGGCGACCAACTGGTCCAGGTTACCATTGAAACACCGGCGAACCTGAACCCCCGGCAGGAAGAGCTGTTGCGGGAGTTCGCGCAGACCGAGAACATCGACGTATCTCCAAAAGCACAGGGTTTCTTCGAGAAGTTGAAGCGACAATTCGGTAGCCATTGATGAAAGACAAGAAGAGCAAAGCGAAGAGCGAGGACGCCAAGGCATTGCGCAAAGAGGTCGAGGCCCTCCAGGAAGAACTGGAGACCGCGCAGAAGGAGCGTGACGAACTCCTGGGCAAGCTTCAGCGTGTCAGCGCCGACTACGCCAACTTCCAGAAGCGGATTCCGAAGCAGATCAGTGACTCGGTGGCCTACGAGAAGGAAAGCATCATCAGGACGTTGCTGCCGACGCTGGATAACTTCGAACACACGCTGCAGAAGTCGCATGCGGCTGAAACCGCGGACATCGTACTCGAGGGTGTTCGCATCATCTACGATCAGATGACAGCGGCCCTCAAGGCACATGGCGTCGAGCCCGTTCACGCACAGGATGAGATGTTCGATCCGGCCCAGCACGAGGCCATGATGCGCCGCGAGGAGCCCGAGAAGGAAGACGGGATCGTTCTCGAGGAATTCCAGAAGGGCTACCGGCTTAACGACCGCGTGATCCGGCCCTGCAAGGTGGTGGTCAACCAACTTCAAACGCAAGAGACCCCTGGCGAGGATAGCGAGGGCAAACCCGAAACCGACGAGGCGCCCGAGCAGACCACGGACGAGACCGAAGCACCTTCCGATCGCGAAACAGACCCGGAGTAAGAACGATGCCGACCTATGGTTATGCTTGTCAGAAGTGCGGGCACGAATTCGACGAGTTCCAGAGCATCACGTCGAATCCACTGCGCAAGTGCCCCAAATGCGGCAAGCTCTCTCTGAAACGACTGATCGGCACAGGCGCCGGGATCATCTTCAAAGGCTCCGGCTTCTACGAAACCGACTATCGCAGCGAAAGCTACAAGAAGGCCGCTGAGAGTGACAAAGGTGGCTCGGCTTCGAAGAGCAGCGACAAAAAACCGGTCAAGAGCGAGAAGAAAGCCGGCTCGACTGAGACCAAGAAGAGCACGGACGAGAAGAAGAAATCGGCGTAGCCTCCGACATGTCCGTAGTTGGACATCCCCGGACCATCGTTGCGTCAGAAGGATTCTGTGCGAAATACGGAAGCGAAGGCCCGCCTCATAGGTGTTCTCCTGCTCGCTCTGTGGCCGGCCGGCTGTGCCCTCCACGGCGTGGATACCCCCCGGCCTGCCGGCGACACTCCAGATAGCAGAATCAGCACGTCTATTCCTCGCGAGGAGACCGACGCCAACCCCGGGCGAGACCGCCCTGCTGTCATCTTCGTGGAATTCGTCACGACCCCCCAGGACGTCGTGGACAAGATGCTGGAACTGGCGCGCGTCGGGCCCAATGACGTGGTCTACGATCTGGGCTGTGGGGACGGGCGGATCGTCGTCGCGGCCGCAAAGAACTACGGCTGTCGGGCGGTGGGCTTCGAACTGGACCGGCTGCGGGTCAGAGAAGCGAGGGCAAATGCCATGGAGAACGGTGTCGCTGATCGCGTCACCATCGAACTGAAAGATGCGCTAACGGTCGACCTGCGGCCGGCTACGGTCGTGACGCTCTATCTGGGGACCGAGCTGAACGCCAGGCTGGTACCACAACTGCAGCAGTTGGCGCCGGGCTCGCGCATCGTCTCCCACGATTTCGGCATTGAGGGCTTCCCCGCCGAGGCAACTGTCAGAATGACCTCGCGCGAGGACAACCGTGACCACCTGATTCACCTATGGAACGGCCCGCTCGAAGCACCACGGTAAGAGGTTGTATCCCTCTCGACAGATTCGCTTACGGCTCCACCGTGAAAACCGCATCGTGAACCGCACTCCACGTTCCGGCATCCAGCACGCGTGCCCTGACATGGGCAGTCTCCGTCACAACAACAGGGCCACTGTATCGAGTCGCACGGGATGTGTTGACCGCCCCGCCCGGCAGGCGCGGATCGCTGCCGTCGAGCGTGTAGTAGATGCTGCCAGCGGGCGCCGCCATGACCAGAGAAAACCCGCTGGCCACGGCACCGCCGTGCTGATTGAATATCGGCGCATCCACGCTCGGATACCAGTTCTTCGCCCGGAACTGGTCGAGCACGATGTCCGTACGACGTGGGAAGTAGTCGTTGACCAGGTAGTCCACCTGGGGGAGCCAATCGTCGTCCTTGGTCCGCGGCCGCGTGACCTTCGCGTCGCCCCACCGGGCGGATTCGGCAATGATCGCCAGGTCGATCGTGTCCTTACGCAGCAGCAGGAGTCCCGCAGCGCTTTCGGGTGTCAGGACGCCGTCGTTGAAGAAGTGTTCGTATACGTGATCGGCAAACCGCATGCGATACTCGCCATGAGCGACGAGTTGCTGGTGTAGCCACTGGGGATTGAAATACTGGGCCTGTTGTCCGGCCGGATAGGGCCCGGTGCGATTCTCATGAAGCTCGAACAACGTATGTTCGGAATCATGTCGGAAGAACTTGAAGCCATCGGGGTTCTGCCGGTTGTAGACGGCATAGAAGTTGTTCGGACGACTGTTGCCCAGGAAGTTCGAGATCGGCGCGTCGAAGTCACCCACGTAGAGCGTGCAGAGCATGTAGTCGATGACGTTGTCGACGTCAACCAGGCGCTCGTAGTCGGCGTTGGGCGTTCCATCCGGATTCAGTCCCTGGACACGATAGTAGGCCTCGTCCGTGCCCAGGCCGGCGCGGGCCGCCTCCCAGAGCCGGTGGTACGCCTCCAGGTCGCCGTCGGTAGCCTCCATCGCATAGGGCCTGCCGGGACCGGCATCGACTTTCACCACATCATAGTCCTCGGCATCACCGCCGAAATACGACGCCGCATAGCGGGCCTCGGAACGCTCCTGCGTCTGGTACAGCCCCCAGTACTGCCCGTTGAGGTAAAGGTGGTAGTACCGGCTCCTCGTGTACGGCTGCCCCATCGTCCCCTGGACATCGCGGGAGAAGACCTCGCGCAGCATGGTGTTCTTGCCGCCGTGGTCGTCGCCACCCTCGCCCTTGAAACTCCACGAGTAGTTCTGAGCCGTTCGCAAATCCACCTTCTCGAATGCGTCGACGCCTTCGTCGCCAAATAGAGGGAATCGCAGACGCGAGACGCCGTATTCCGACCGGAAGAACAGGCGAAACGCGTGCTTCGGATTGCTCCCGTTGCGTCCGTAACCGCCGCGGATACGCAGACCCGCGTTGATCTGGAATCCTTCGGTCCCGTCCGGATTGATCAGCTCGACCGAGACCGGCCGCTCCCAGTCGCGCCCGTCCTGCAACGCGTTGACATAGATGCCGGTGCTCGAATCGAACAGATGATCCAGGTCCGTCACCAGCGATATCGAGGGTATCGACAGCAGCGCCTCGTCCATCAGGTCTTCGTATCGGGGATCGAACACCACATCCGGGTCCATGCCATAGTCGATCGCCTGGCCCCCGCCAAAACCACCTCCCGGGAAACCGCCCCAGCCTCCTCCGCCGCCGGTCGTGGCTGCAGGCCAGTCCATACTCGGGTTCTGACCGGAAAGCGATTGCTCAACCACATCGTCCACGAAGATATAGGTTTGGGTTCGACTCGCCGAAGGCTTCCAGTCCGGTCTCCGCGCTATCGCCCTCAGGCATGTGGTTCGGCGAATCTCCAGCGACCCCCTATAGGTCTCGCCCGAGAAACCGCGTGCCATGAGCCGGCCGGGCTCGTCCCCATTGAGCGTGTAGTAGATCGTCGCCTCCGGCGTTTCGGTGGAAAGGCTGACCGAGAAGGCCTCGTCGTAGAAGCCACGTTCATGGCTGAACTCAAGCTCGGCGACCACCCCATCGTAGGCACCCACGTTCTCGGCTCCGGGCGTGGGCTCCGGGAAGAACCGCCATTGGTCTGCGGCATCGGGATGGCGACCATACGACAGGTCCATCGCCAGCGCAGGAAAGGCCATTTGATCGATACAGGTCGGGCCGTCAATGCCGAAAAGAGCGACTTCCTCACCATCGGCGTCGAGTTTGAAGCCAGCGTGCAGGCCGTCGTCTTGTGTATCGCCATCGGCCCATATCACAAGATAGCCCTGGGCCGCCACCGTCGTCAGGGCCGGGGTGTCGGTCGGCATCTGCCACTTCGTGGGATCGTCCGGATTGTCGGTCAGGTACATGCCGCCCATATCGACGGGCATATCCCCGCAGTTGTGGATCTCGATCCAATCGTCATACTGACCCTGCAGGTCGGCGTTCGCCGTGCCGTTGGACGCCACCACCTCGTTGATCACCAGGGGAATGTCGTCCTGCGCCATCGGCTGGACTGCCACGACCGAACGAGCCGGAATCAGTCCCAACAACGCCACAGACCACACCAGGGTCAACATCCGGAACATGCACTACCTCCTTCGGCTATCTCACCAGTATTTCAGCCCTCTGCCTGCCCGGAGCACCCGACGCCGGGGCAGACTGGCAGCCGGGCGACTTGGCCTACATCGGGCAAGTGGCAGGGCTCCGCAGACAGGTTACACACGGAAGACACTATCTCTTGGAATCTCCCCGCTCGCCGAGCTCCACCGCCGGGGCAATCCAGTCGTAGGTGGGCAGGATTCGGCCGTCCTTAAACCTCAGACCACGCGTGCACATCGGGGATCTGCCGTCGCAGCCGTTCGCGCGTGTCGCGATGGAGGCGATTCCGAGACTCTCCAGGGAGACCAGCTCCTGCGCATCGGTGATGCCGTTGGCGTTGCGGTCGAACCAGACGGCGATCCCGTCCAGCTCACCTGAGCCCAGCCAGCCATCCCGGTTGTCGTCCAGCGCGTCCATGGCGCGATAGCCATCTGGGAAGAATAGCCACCACGTGACCGAGCCGAACATCTCACGTCCGGAGGTAATCCGGCCGTCGGCGTTGCCATCCCAGACTACGAAGCCCGTAGTGGGCTTGACCCAAGGCCGTTCTTCGGCCGCGCCGTCTCCATCCAGATCGAACGAAACCGCCTGTCTGGGAGTCAACAGATCGGCAAGCGACGAGTGCGGTTCCAGGCTGAACACGATTGGCGTGACCGCGCCGAGAGGCAAGGCTTCAAACGTCGCCAGGTTGGCGTTGATGGCATCGAGCTTCTCCTGCACATCAGCCGGGATGTCACGGTCGGCTTCCCACAGGCGAACGAAACCCGTGCCCGCCTCGTAGCTGATGATCTCGTGAATGCCGCCGAGCGGCAGCGATCGGAGTTCCAGATCCTCCTGGAGCGACATCTCATAGGTCAGGAGATAGGTCTCCTTCACCGCGTTCGACGCGATCTTCATGAGCGCCGACGGCATCAAGGCCGGACTTGACTCGGCGAAGAACTCGAGATACTGCTCGCCCAGACTGGCCTGGCCCAGGTAGTAGAGGGCATTGTTGGGATCGAGCGCGATGGCTTGGTGGAAGTTCCACTGCGCCGCACCGGCATGTCCGATGAGCTGCTCGTTCGTGGGGCGTGCCGGTTCCCAGCCCTTCTGCTCCAGCGCGTCCTCGACCGCCCAGACCCGCTCGTAGAACTGGGTGCGGTTTTCATCGGTCAGCTCGGCCGTCGATCGGATGCCGAATTCCTTGAGCGCGGTGGCGATCGCTTCGGCCCGACGGGCACTCTGGAGGTAGTCCTCCCACCACCAATGGGGAATGACCGAGGACGGATCGCGTTCGTCGAATGTCCCCACCAGAGCCGCCTGGTTGACGAAGGCCAGGTAGTGAATCCGAGCGAGTGCGTAATACCCGCTGGCGTCGTTGGGCTCCTCGCCGATGTAGGCCGTGGCGTTCTCGATCAATCGCTCCGTCGGGACGTAATCCGGCTCTGTCCATCTCGCAACCGCCGTACTCGCGCACAACCCAACCAGAAACAAAGCAATGCCACATCGTGTCATCTTCATCATCTTCCCACCCTTGATAATTGGCTTGCGACCCATCCCGGCATCACTAAACGCACAGGATCCGGCCAGTATGCTTCAGCCACCCCAATTTGCCCTCTATTGTAGTATTCTACGGGCCCCAGGTCAAGCATGACCGGGACGCGATACTGTCAAGTATTGTGTGTAAGTTTGATTTTGTGTCTTCGTAGGAGTTGTCCGAAGACGGCTCTTTCGATGGCGGGTTCGTC
>Ga0272442_10002092_pt1 | contig 29345 bp, 27 predicted proteins | sample SSMForm2O_FD_200262 | JGI IMG/M metagenome (GOLD analysis project Ga0272442, IMG submission 200262) | Marine sediment archaeal communities from Little Sippewissett salt marsh, Falmouth, MA, United States - SSM-Form-2O | ecosystem: Environmental > Aquatic > Marine > Wetlands > Sediment ...
AAGTAATACGTAATAGTGAGGTAAGATTTTGGATAAAATTAGAAATCCTGCTGTAGCAGGTCAATTTTACGAAGGAAGAGAAACATCTTTAAATGAAAGAATAAAGGAATGCTTCCTAGATAAAAGAGGGCCAAAGAATCTTCCGAAAATAAATCCAAAAGAAAATCAAAATATTGGAATTATTGTTCCACATGCAGGTTACATATATTCTGGTGCAATTGCAGCTCACTCATATAATTGTCTAGCAGAAAATGGTTTTGCAGATACCTTTATTATTCTTGGTCCAAATCATACAGGAATGGGATCTGCAGTATCTGTTATGACTGAAGGTGCTTGGCTAACACCTCTTGGTGTGGTACCTATAAATGAAAATCTATCAAAACAAATTTTAACTAAACCTATTTCAAAAGATGACAACGCTCATATGTATGAACATAGCATCGAAGTTCAATTACCATTCTTACAATTTACTGCAGATAAAAAAGAGTTTGATTTTGTACCTATTTGTATGGCAATGCAAGATATTGAAATATCAACAAAAGTTGGAGAGATAATTGCAGATGTGATAAAAAAAACAAATGAAAACATAGCAATTATTGCTAGTACTGATTTTTCCCATGCAGGCTTTAACTATATGAGCATGCCACCAGAAGGTTTAAGAGTTGATGAGTATGCAGAAAAGCAAGATAAACTAGCAATAGAGCAAATTCTCAAAATGGATCCAAAAGGTCTTATTGAGACAGTCAATAGAAATAATATTACAATGTGTGGATATGGCCCCGTTGCTGTAATGCTCACAGCAACAAAGATTCTTGGTGCAAAAAAAGCAGAGCTTCTAAAATATGGAACTTCTTATGAGGTGCATCCAGGGACTTCTTGTGTAGGATACGGAGCAATTGCGATTTATTAGAGGAAAAAATATGGCTAAAATAAGTGTGAAAGATATTAAGATTAAAAAAGGAACAAGTTCAAATGAACTCATGAAAGCTCTTTATAATTCAGGCGGATTTACAGCAAAAAAAGTAGCAGTAGGTACAGACATTCTTGAAAATATGCTAAAAGAAAAGAATTGTCTGAAAATTCTTTCATTTCCAGCTTGCATATGCTCAACTGGGACAAGAGGAGTAATAAAAGAACTAATTAAAAGAAAATATTTTGATGCAGTTATTACCACAGCTGGAACACTTGACCACGACCTTGCAAGACTTTGGAAAAACTACTATCATGGTTCATTTGTTGTTGATGACAAAGAACTATATAAACAGGGTGTAAATAGACTTGGAAATATTTTTATTCCTAACGAATCCTACGGCATAATTCTTGAAAAGAAGATGCAACCAATCCTTTCTAAACTTTATAAAATTAAACAAAGATGGTCAACAAAGGAAATAATTTGGGAATTTGGAAAACATCTTGAAAAAGAAAAAAATCGCGAGGATTCAATAATTTATTGGTCCTGGAAAAATAAAATACCAGTGTTTATTCCAGGTATAACAGATGGTGCCTTTGGATCTCAGATTTGGATGTATTACCAGAATCATAGGGATTTTACAATTGACATATTAAAGGATGAGCAAGACCTCTCAGATTTAGTATTTAATGCTAAAAAAACTGGCGCATTGATTATCGGTGGAGGGATTTCAAAACATCATGTTATTTGGTGGTCGCAATTCAGCCATGGTTTAGATTACGCAGTATACATTACAACTGCCCAAGAATATGATGGAAGCCTAAGTGGTGCAAAAACTCGTGAGGCAATATCATGGGGAAAGATAAAAGAAAAATCAGATAATGTAACAATTGATGGTGATGCAACAGTTATTCTTCCTCTTATGATAAATGCACTAGTTGAAAGGTTATAATTACTGCCAAAACAAGGCTTTCATAGCCATTTTTATTTTATTTGGTAGTTCAGGAAGTTTTTTTCCTTCATAAAACTTAATTGTTGACTCAACAAAAGTATTTACAATTTCTCCAAAAAACCATCTACCATAATCAGCATCAGCCCTTGCAGGGCTTCCGATATAACCATCCTTAATTCCAATCTCCTTAAAATTTTTACCTAAAACTCGTGGTGAGAAAGTGTCTCTATAAATACTTTGTAGGTTTTTATAAGATTCATCCACAAGATATGGATATTGATATTTCATAAGAGAGGTTTCACGAAAACCTCCATGAACCTCCTTTGTTGTATCAAAACCTAATTTTGGTTCCCTTTTTTGAATTTCTTCCTCATAATAGAAAGGACCCCATGGCTCGCATGATTTTAATCCAAATTTAGATTCAAGTTTGCTCATTGCAGAGTATATTCCTCTAAGATGTACAACAGCTAAATGAAATGTACAAATAACAAGATACTTAAATTTATGATTTCCAAGAAATGAGCCAACTCCAAAAATTACATCTCTAACAGTTTTTCCACTAACAGATATGCTGCCAGGGAAATCAGTGTTAAATTCACAATATCCAATTGGTATTGGGGGAAGCATTACATATTTTAAATCAGGTTTTTTCTTATTTAGAATTTTAATAGTTTCATAAGTTACATCCTTAATTGTAAGAAGATCTGTACCTACAGGTAAATGAGGACCATGTTCTTCAAGAGGACTAATTGGTAAAAAGAAAATTGTCTTGTTTCTGTCAAGTTCGTCTATCTGCTTCCATGTTAATTCCTCTAGTTTGATTATTTTTGATTCCTGATTTTTATCATTCACGTGATTACCTCACATCCACCTTCTGTAATAATAACAGTATGTTCTTTTTGAGTAACAATTCCTTTATTTGCATCTATTAGTTGAGGATAGTGTTTTATTAAACCTAAAAAAGAAAGTTTTCTCAATAATATATCACTATTTGAAAACTTTTTTTCAAACCATCTTTGAGCAAATGGAAGCGTTTTGAAGATTTCCTTTGCCTTTCTATAAATCATTTTTTCTCGATTGTTTCTAATAAGTCTTGGATTGAAGGAATTTTTACAAAGATAGATGTTACTTCCCTCACCTGTTACAACCTGACCTGCACCATCTGTTGAAAAAGGCTCTATTGCTAAAACATCATCAATTCTTAGTTTGTCTTTGTAAGACAGATCTGAAACATTAGGTATAGTTTTTCCCGCATGAAGAATGTATCTCTGTAAGCTATGACCTGTAAGGTTACAAACCGGTTTGAAACCATAGGACGTAATTGTGTCTTGAACAATTTTTCCAATCTCAAATAAACTAACCTTTGGTTTAATAAAATCTAAAACATTTTCAAGTGCTTTATTTGATGATTCAATCATTTTACTATAATTATTTGATTCGATTTCAACAGTTACTGCAGTATCAGCAATATAACCATTAAAATGAGACCCTAGGTCTAATTTTACTACATCTCCTTTTCTTAAAAATAGTTTTTCATCATCAAATTTTGGACTAAAATGAGCCGCAATCTCATTTATTGAGATATTTACAGGAAAAGCAAGACTAGCTCCTTGTTCAAGAATCTTTGATTCTACATTTTCAGCTATATCAAGCAGTGAAGTATTCGGTTTTAACAAACCTGCACCATATTTTCTTGCTTTTGCTGCAACTTTTCCTGCAAAAATGTAATTTTCATAAACCTCATCATTCATTTTAAATCGCTTCCAAGATTTCTTTCTCAGTTATTGTACCCAATCTTATTATCCTTATTTTTTCCTCAGTAGCATCCACAATTGTAGAAGGTTTACCTTGTACCCTTCCAGTATCAAGATAACTACTAATATCACCTTCCTTAAATTGCATAATAATATCTTTTATAAAAACTGGGGTTTTTTTACCATGAAGATTTGCACTTGTCGCAGTCAGTGGCCCAAACTCATTTAACAATCTTAATGCAACATTGTTATCAGGAATCCTAATAGCTACTTTTTCTAAACCTGACGTAACAATATCTGGAATAATATCTTTTTTATTTAAAATAAGAGTCAATCTACCAGGTAAAAATAATTCAGCAAGATTTCGGGATGTTTTATTTAAATATGCTATCTTTTCAATTTCATCAATACTACATACTGCAACAGATAGTGGATTATCAAAGGACCTTTTTTTAATTAAAAAAACCTTTCTAACAGCACTCTTATTGTAAATATCTGCTCCAATACCATATAGAGTATCTGTTGGATAAACGATTATCTTTCCTCTTTTTAATGCATCAATTGCTTTTAAAAAATCAAGATTATCCATATCTACTCTTTTTCTTTTTTAATAAAATCACCGAGTGTTAAACCACGAGAGTGAGAACTATGAGGTATAGTTGAAACACCTGAAACCTTTTCAACAAGAGTGATTTCAAGCTCTTTTTCCAGTTTTTCAACCATTTTATCTGAAGGCCTTAAATCACCATTTTCAATTTTTGAAATCGTAACAGTACGCTCACCAATTTTAAAACCAAGTTCTTCTCTGCTAAGACCTTTCTTCTTTCTAGCATTTTTAATTACTTCATTCCAATCAGATATCAGTTCTTTTTCCATATCCTTGTAAACATCTTTAACCTTAGGTCTTTTAATTCTATTTAGCATTGGCTTTCTAACGCCAACAGGTGTTGAATCAGACATATTAATTCTTTGCCCATGTCGCATACATCTTGGACAAAGCATCATTTTTACTCCATCAACATTTGCAGGTTTACAATCACATTCTGTACCACAAAGCTCACATTGCATGTAATTTCATCCCTCCAAATAAAACAAACAATCTAAATTAAACCAGCTTTCTGCAAGGCCATTAAATCCTCAGTACTAAGCTTTTCACCACGTTTAAATCTTTCAAAGATTTCATTTGCTTCCTTCTGAGCAATCGAGACCTCTGCTGCTTTTTTAGTTTTACGTTTTATCTCATGGCTTGTAGATATTTGACGTTCAAAGTCATGAATCTTATCGACACATTCAATAAATCCTTTATGAACATTATCAGCTTCAATTTTTGTCATTACAATAGACTCTTGAATTGTATTTACTTTTTTAATAAGATTATCAAGCTGTTGAATAAGTTTTATCATAAGCTCATGCTCTTCCTGAGCCCTTGTTGCTAATTTTTCCACCTGATCATGCTGTTTTTCTGCTTTTTGTTTGATTAATTTTTCTTCCTCAATTGCCTTTTTTAGTTTTGGATCTTTGTTTAAACGGTCCTCTTCTTCTTTGATTTTTGTATGAATTCCAGAGATTACCTCAATTATTTTCTTCTCCTTATGAGGCGACATTGGTTGGGTCATCTGTTCATTTTCTAGAGATTTAAGTTGTTTTCTAAGCTCATTTAAATTGGTACCAGATGCTAAAGACCTTTTTCTTTCAAGAGTTTCAATCTTTTTTTTAATCTCGTTATAGCTTTTATTAAGTTTGTTTCTCTGATCCTTTGCATGTTTTACTCTTTCATTAAGCTCATCTCTTCGCTGTTTATGTTCCGATATTTCATTTCTCATCTCACGAATAGAAGAATTAAGCGAATCACGCTCATCCGCAAGTTCTTTTGATTTAAGGTGTAGCTTATTTCTTTTTTCCTTTAACTCATTTGCATTCTTTTGAAATTCATCTTTTTCTTTAACTAAATCTTCGATAGATTCACTCATTTGCAACCTCGAATGAAAGCAGCCTAATATATAAGGTTAAATAATAGAAGGTTTTTAAGCATTTTGAGGGTTTTTTATAAATAATTATGAAATACCTGCTTTTTTGCGTTTTTTGAACATTATCATACCATCCAAAATAACAGCAATAATACCAGTTATAAATATCATATCAAAAACAACAGCACCTCCCAAAACAGCTGTTCTTTGAGTTGGAATTTGGTAATTTAATAACTCCCAGATATGAAGAAAATCTGCACCAATTAAAACACCTATTGTCCCTGATATATAAGCTAAGGGTGCTGCTTTTATGAAATTCTTCCATGATAAAAAAATTGAACTTAAACTAGCAAAAAAACCTGGAAGCAACCAATAAGGAAAATACGCGACAATTCCTTTATCAGGAACAGGATTAGTAACAAAAAATGATATTATTGTTACAATTCCAATACCAACTAAAACCTTTTTAATCTGAATTTTTTTCTTTATAGTTAGATACACACTTAATAATATTGGAATTACAGCTCCTCCCATGTTGATTGCAACTATCCAATTTCCATAGTTAAAAAGGTAAATATTTGATATATTAAATCCAAAAATAACAATTTCAATTCCAAATAGAAATGAAATAAAAACAATAATTATTGCTTCAAATGTTGTAAAACCCATATACTCAAAAGCTTTAGTAAAAATTAGATAAACAATATAAAAAATTAGAATTGGAAATAGAATATAAAGTAAAAATAAACCAATCTCAGACAATGTAAGTAAAGTAAACATATCGCAACTTTTGATATAGATACCATTTATAAACTTTCGTTATATTCCCGTTTGCATTTGTGATAAAACATGGAGTCATTTCTTAAGAAAGAATGCGATTTGAAAATTTTTCATTCAAATAATTATATCAGAAAAAAATGCACTAAATGCGGAGCATATTTTTGGACATTAGATAAAGATGCTGAGATTTGTGGTGACAAACCTTGTGCAAAATTTAGTTTTATTGGTAAACCTTTTGGTAAAAAGAAATTTTCATTATCTGAAGTTCGCGAAAGTTTTTTATTATTTTTTGAAAAAAATGGACATTCGAGGTTAAAATATCCGGAAACAGGAGAACGTTGTCCTGTTATTGCAAGATGGAGATCTGACATTTATCTAACAATTGCATCTATTGCTGATTTTCAACCACATGTTACATCGGGAGAAGTACCACCTCCAGCTAATCCACTTGTAATTTCACAACCATGTATCAGACTTAATGATTTAGAAGAGGTTGGCGAGAGCGGACGTCATTTAACAATATTTGAAATGATGGGACATCATGCTTTTAATAAAAATATAGATGAAATCTATTTCAAAGAAGAAACTGTCAGACTCTGTGATGAATATTTTGTAGATATAATTGGTATTCCAAGAACAGCAATTAATTACAAAGAACAACTTTGGGATGGAGGCGGTAATGCAGGTCCATGCCTTGAAGTATTAGCTGGCGGTCTTGAGATAGCAACACTTGTTTTTATGAACCTAAAGGAAGATGAGAATGGAGAGTTTGAAATAAAAGGTAAAAAATATTCTCAAAATCCTTTAAACATTGTAGATACTGGTTATGGTCTTGAGCGAATCGCATGGATTACATGGGGAACTGAAAACATTTATGAAACCGTTTTTCCTGAAATAATAAAGTTTCTTAGAGATAATGCAAAAAATAAAAAAGATAACTCTAGTATTTATTCACTTGCTGATCATACAAAATGTCTTGCTTTTATGCTTGGTGATGGAATCGTTCCATCAAATGTAAAGGCAGGATATCTTGCAAGATTAATGATTAGAAGGTCTCTTAGATTTTTAAAAAATATTGGTTTAAATGTTACATTTAAAAATCTTGTAGATATGCAAGTTGACCTTCTTTCAAAGGATTTCCCATCACTTCTAAAAAGCAAAAAACAAATCGGTGAAATTTTAGATATAGAATCAAAAAGATATTCAGAAACACTTTCAAAAGGAGAAAGCCTTGTTAAAAGAATTTTAAAGGAAAAAAATTGCATAGATGAAACTGAACTAATAACTCTATATGATACACATGGAATGCAACCCGATATTGTTAAAAATATAGCAAAAAAGCAGGGAATTGATGTTATTATTCCAGATAATTTTGAATCAATGGTTGCAGAGCTGCATTCACATGAAAAAAAGGAAGAGTTAAAAGAAAAAAAATCTAATCTTCCTGAAACTGAACTTCTTTACCGAAAAGATCACTACACAAAACAATTCGATGCAAAGGTTTTATGGAAAAGTGGTTCAAAAATAATTCTTGATAAAACTGCTTTTTATCCAGAGGGCGGAGGACAACTTGGTGATATCGGAAATCTTTCAAATAATGGAAAGAAAATCTCAGTCATATCTGTTGAAAAATTTGAAAATGCAATAATTCATAAAATTGATGGAACCCTTGAAGTTGGTGAAAAGGTACATGGAGAAATTAATTGGAACCATCGTTATACACTAATGAAACATCATACAGGTACACATCTTGTTAATGGTGCATTAAGAAAAATCTTGGGTGAACATATTTGGCAGGCTGGCTCACAGCTTGAGATAAACAATGCACGTTTTGATTTTGCTCATTATAAACCTATTTCTGAACCTGAAAAAAAGCAAATTGAAAGATTAATAAATGAATTTATTGACCAAGCAGTCCCTATTGAAAAGAAAGTAATGGACAGAAATAGTGCTGAGAAAACTTTTGGTTTCCGCCTATATCAAGGAGGGGTACCTCCTGGCAATTCAATTCTTGTGTTAAATATACCTGGAATTGATGTTGAAGCATGTGGTGGAACTCATCTGAATAACACAAGTGAAGCAGAAAAAATTAGAATTATTAAAACTGAAAGAATCCAAGATGGAGTAAACAGAATAATATTTGCGGCAGGAAAAATGGCAGATTCACATATTGAAAAAGAGATAAAACTTTATGATAAAATTGTAGGTCAATTAAAAAATTATTATGAAATTTCTGATGATATTAACATTTCAAAACAACTTGAGGAAACATCAAAAATTTTTACTGTTCCAATAAATCAAATTGAAAAAACTATAAAACGTTTCTTAGATGAAACAAAAATTAAAGGAAAAAGAAAAGTAAAAAATTTAACAGAAGCAAGCCAGGACCTTTTTAATAGATGGAAAAAGACAAGAAAGGATAAAAAGAAGGTTTCCTCAGATGAGATTGAAGATCTCATAAATAAAGCTGAGATTATTCCTGGAACAAATATTAAGGTCATTACTGGAGTTTCTTCTTCAGAAGCAACAGCTCTTGCTGGCTCAATTACCAAAGAAGATAATTTTATTGCTCATATTTATGATGGGAAAAAACTTGTGTCAATTGCATCGGACAATGTTGATATCGACCTTAGAAAAATTGCACCTGAAATAGGAAGAACACTTGGCGGAAGTGGTGGCGGAAAACCTAAAATGACCCAATGTGGAGGTCCAAATAAGGATAAAATAGACGAAGCACTAGAACTAGCAAGAAAGCTTACTAAAAAGAAACTTGAAAAGGCGCGATAATTTCTTTTTTTAAATATTAAAAATTATATTTACCGCTGTTACAACAATTATTGTACCTACACATAGACCAATAACAAACCAAGGCGGTATCCTTAGTGAGGTCTTTTCTTCAGCATCAAAATATCTTATGAGACCTGCTGCAGAATGAAATCCTTCACCTTTTTTCTGTTTTGCCATAATTACTCACTTACTCACATTTATTTAATTACTACATATCATTTTAATATTTTAGCTTTACTATTAGCATAATTAGCAAAAATCTAAATACAGATTTTATATTCGTATTTTTTGAGGGTGTAATTATATGAAGGAAGTTGAGGCGCTCATTAAAAAAGCATTTAAGTACAAAGAGAGCGGACTTACAGAGCATGAAATCGCAGAAGAACTAAATGTCTCAAAAGAAACAGCTGTATGGTTACTAGGAAAAGGAAAGGAGAAAAAACCAACTGGTGATGTTAAAATCGGATGGCGTTCTATTGGAGTGTATCCTTCTAGGATAGGATTCATTTCAGATGCTATTTGTGATATTATTCTTGAAGAATGTGAAGACGCAGATTCTGTTGTAGGAATTGCTGTAAATGGAATTCCTTTTGCAACATATATTGCTGATAAATTAGGTCTTGAGATGGCAATCTTCAGACCTCATCATCAAAAAAGTGGTGCCTTTTCATCTAATTATGCTAGTGTAAAAAACAAGAAAGTGATTTTAATTGATGATGTGGTTGGAACAGGAATCACTTTTAAGAGTGCAATCAAGACAACAATTGCTGAAAAAGGTAAACCTGTTTTATGTATAGCAGTTCTAAACAAAAGAGCTCAAAACAGCATTGATGGTGTTCCGCTTCGTGCATTGATTAGAGCAAGAGTTATTTAAACTACTCTTTTTAAGGGAGTTTTAAATGCATTGGGCAGACGTTTTAGCTGATGAATTACTAAAAGAAGATAAAAAGCATATTCTTGCGACTGGAATTACTCCATCTGGCCCAATTCATATCGGAAATATGCGTGAAATCCTAACAACAGACGCAGTTTATAGATGTCTTATAGCAAAAGGTGGAGATGCTGAGCTTATTTATATTGCTGATGACTATGATCATCTAAGAAAAGTATATCCATATTTACCAAAAAGTTATGAAAAATATGTAGGTATGCCTATTTCTGATATACCATGCCCGTGCGGAAAGCATAAGAGTTATGCAGATCATTATTTGATTTCTTTTTTAAATGCTTTAAAAGAGATTGGAGTAAAACCAAAAATCTACAGAGCAAATGAGATGTATAAATCCGGAAAATACAATGATGCAATACAAACAGCACTACAGAATAACAAAAAAATAAAAGATATCATTCAAAAAATATCAAAAAGAGACCTTCCAAAAAATTGGATTCCTTTTAATGTAAAATGTGAAAAATGTGGTAGAATTACAACTACAAAACCAACTTTGTATGAATACCCATTAATTGAATACAAATGTGATTGTGGTCATTCTGGAGAAATTGACATAAAAAAAGGAGGGGTTGGAAAACTACCATGGCGTGTTGATTGGCCTGCACGATGGAAAATGCTTAATGTTACATTTGAACCCTTTGGAAAAGACCTAGGAACTGTTGGGGGCGCAAGAGATACTGGAAAGGCAATTGTAGAAGAAATATATAATTATCCTGCTCCAAAATATGCTGTTTATGAATTTATTATGCTTAAGGGAATGGGTGCTATGCATAGTTCAAAAGGAACTGCATTAAGTGCTGAAGAACTCCTGAATATGACCCCGCCTGAGGTTCTTAGGTTTTTAATTGTAAATAACCAACCTGATAAACATCTTGTTTTTGATTCTGGTATTGGCTTACTAAATCTTGTTGATGAATATGATAAACTAGAAAGAGTTTATTTTGAAAAAGAAGAAGCAATAAAAGGTATGAAGGACTTAAAAAAGACATATGAGCTTTCTCAACCATATGACATTCTAAAAACAATTCCATTTCAGCTGCCATATAGACATTTAGTAACACTTGTTCAGATTGGAAATGATTGGAAAGAGGTAAAAAATATTCTATTACGAACCAACCAGATACCAAAAGAAATAAGTAAAAATGATGAAAAACATTTAAAACAAAGAGTTGAACATGCAAGATATTGGCTTGATAAATTCGCACCTGATATGGTAAAATTTGAAGTAAAAAAGAAAATGCCAAAGGTAAATCTTGAAAAAGAACAAATTAGCTTCTTATCAAAATTATTAGAAAATTTATCATCAATTGATTGGGAACCAGAAAATATTCATAACGAAATTTATGATTCATCACAAAAAGGGAAAATTCAAATCAAGACTGCTTTTAAAACAATATATCAAATTATACTGGGACAAGAAAAAGGACCTCGAGCGGGCTACTTTTTATCTAATCTTGATAAATCATTTGTTATAGATAGAGTTAAAGAAGCAATTAAATAGTACAAATTCTCTTTTGCATCTGTTTATGAAGGTCTATCTTGAAGTTTATGGCTGCACTGCAAATAAAAGTGATGCAAGCTTAGTTAAAGGAATTTTAAAAGAAAACAGCTATGAAATTGTTAATGAGATAAATAAAGCAGAAACATTGATATTACTTACCTGTACTGTAATTGGTACAACAGAACAACGTATGCTATATCGTTTAAAAAAATTTAAAGAAACTGGCAAACAAATTATTGTTGGAGGATGTATGGCTTCTGTTCAATCTGATTTAGTTAAATCAATAGCTCCTGATGTAAAACTTATGCCTCCTCAATATTCCCATCAAATTTTAGATGTAATTAATGATGAAAAACCTGTTTTTGAAGCTAAAAATAAAACAAATTTCTCAAAATCTTACGAGGATATCATTGCCCCAATATCAATTGCAGAAGGCTGTAATTTTTCATGTGCTTACTGTATTACATCAAAAGCTCGTGGAAAACTTAAGAGCTATCCCATAGATGAGATTGAAAATGATATATACAAAGCTTTAAAACAAGGTTGTAAAGAAATTCAAATTACATCCCAAGATACAAGTTCTTATGGGACTGACAACGGAAAAAATTTAGGCGATCTTCTCACAAATATAAGTAAAATTAATGGAAAATTTAGAATTCGTGTTGGAATGATGAACCCATATACTTGCCTTAAAAATTTAAACAGAATAATCAATGGATACAAATCATCAAAAATATACAAATTTTTACATATCCCAGTTCAATCAGGTGACAACGTTATCTTAGAAAAAATGAATAGGAAATATAATGTTGATGATTTTTTGAAAATTATAAAGAAATTTAAGTCATTTTATCCAGATATTACAATATCCACAGATATAATAGTTGGTTTTCCAACAGAAACAGAAGAACAATTTATGACAACTGTAAATCTATTAAAAAGAATCAAACCAGACATCACAAATATAACTCGTTATTCAGCTCGTCCAAATACAAAAGCAAAAAATATGAAAGGAAGGGTAAATACCAGTATTGCAAAAGAGCGTTCAAAATATCTAACAGATTTGTGCAGTAAAATCTCAAAACAAAATAACGTAGAGCATATCGAAAGAACATATGATGTTTTAATAACTGAGAAAGGTAAAGAAAATACTTTTGTCGGTAGGTCTGAAAATTACAAACCTGTTGTTTTGAAGGAAAAAGTACCAATTGGAGAGTTTAGAAAGGTAAAAATTACTAAGGCTGCCAGTTCATTTCTTGTCGGAAGTATTATATAGAATATCGATAATTCATAAAATTGTGGAAGGGATGATCAAAGTTGCTATAAACGGTTTTGGAAGAATTGGAAGAAATACTCTTCGTGCAGCTTTAGGTCATTCTCAGTATGGAAACAAATTTGAAGTTATAGCAGTAAACGATCTGGGTAACACCCAAACACTTGCTCATCTTTTCAAATATGATTCAATCTATGGTAAATTCAATGGGAGTATTGAAGCCAAAGATGATGGTATTGTCGTAAATGGAAAATTTATAAAATTCTTATCTCAGGTAAATCCTTCTAAGCTACCATGGAAAGAACTCGATATCGATGTTATTGTTGAATCAACAGGTTTATTTCGTACCCGTGAAGGTGCTTCACAACATCTTGAGGCTGGAGCAAAAAAGGTAATTATATCAGCACCTGCAAAAGATCCTGATCTAACAGTGGTTCTCGGTGTTAACGAACACCTATATAATCCTGAAAAACACAATATTATTTCTAATGCATCCTGTACAACAAATAGTCTAGCTCCCCCTGTAAAAGTTTTAAACGATAATTTTGGGATAGTACAAGGATTCATGACCACAATACATTCATATACTGGTGATCAACGTATCCTTGATTTCCCGCATAAAGACCTTAGAAGAGCAAGAGCTGCTGCTGTTTCGATCATCCCAACCACAACGGGAGCAGCTAAAGCTGTGACTCTAGTTATTCCTGAACTTAAAGGAAAAATTGATGGTATTGCAGTCAGAGTTCCCACTCCAGATGGTTCTTTAACTGATTTTACCTGCTATTTAAAAAGAAATGTTACAAAGGATGAGGTTAACAACATAATGAAAAGTGCTTCTGAAAATCATTTAAAAGGCATTATGGAATATTCTGAAGAACCTCTCGTATCAACAGATGTAATTGGTAATCCACACTCTGCAATAATTGACGGCTTGAGTACAAAAGTAATGGGTGAAAATGGAAATTTTGTTAAAATATTATCATGGTATGATAACGAATGGGGTTATTCCTGTAGATTAATAGATTTATTAAATTACATTTGTGTAAACAAAGCAAAATCTACAAGTGAAGTCGAGCTAACAAAAACACTATAGACTAAATTTTTTCAAATAAAAAAATTTTATTTTTAAATATGTTTAAATAAATTATTTTGATATCGATTTTTGTGGAGGATTTGTTTATGAGCATGTACAACACACTTGATGATTTTGATTTAGAAAATAAGACGGTTTTATTAAGAGTTGATTTCAATATGCCTCTTGATAAAAATACGTTAGATATACTTGATACAACAAGGATTAAGAGGGCTTTACCAACAATAAAAGAACTTAGTGAAAAAAATGCAAAAACTGTAATATTAGCTCACCAGGGCCGAAAGGGAAGTTGGGATTTTATAAACCTTGAAAAACACGCCTGTGCCCTTGAAAGCTTACTTGGAAAACAAGTTAAATTTGTAGAAGATATATTTGGTGAAAAAGCAAAGGACTCAATAAAAAATCTTCAGGCTGGAGATGTTTTATTACTTGATAATGTAAGAAAATTTGACGGTGAAACAGATAAAAAGAATGCAAAAGAGCATTCTCAATCAGACCTAGTTCAGAATTTGTATCCATTAGCAGATATTTTTGTAAATGATGCCTTTGCAGCAGCTCATAGAGCACAATGTTCACTTGTTGGTTTTACCGAGGTCATGCCATCATGCGCAGGCCGTCTTATGGAAAAAGAACTCACTACCTTAAAGGAAATTCTTGAAAATCCAGAAAAACCTTCTGTTTTTTTATTTGGTGGTGCAAAATTTTCAGATGTAATAGTTACAATTGAAAGGTTACTTGATAACAACACAGCAGATAAGATAATTCTAACAGGTCTTCCTGCAAATGCATTTTTGAAAGCAGAAGGAATAAAGTTAGGTGATAAAAACGAGGAAATGCTTGAAAAAGAAGGAACTGCTGAAAATTATGATGAAATAAAAAAGCTAATCTCAAAATATAAAGAAAAGATATATCTTCCATATGATTTTGCCCAACAGGAAAACACAGATAGAACTGAGATAGACTTATCTGAACTTCCAACAAACTACAACCTATTTGATATTGGTGAAAAATCAATAGATAATTTCAAAAAAATTCTATCTGATGCAAAAACCGTTTTCTTATCTGGTCCTTGTGGTGTGTTTGAAAATCCTGCTTTTATGAAAGGTACAAAAGAAATCTTTACTTATGTTGCACAATCTGATGTATTTTCTATCGTTGGAGGAGGTCATACTGTTGCAGCAGTAGAAAAGTTGGGTCTTGACAGCAAAATATCTCATATTAGTACTGGTGGCGGATCACTAGAAAAATTCATGATGGGTGAAAAACTTCCTGTTGTTGAAGCATTGATTAATTCAAAAAACAAGTCTTTTTAATAAAAAATATAAATGGAAATAATCAAATAAGCATTTTAATTAATTATTTTGAATTAGGGCTGGTAGATCAGTGGAAGATCGCCACCTTCGCAAGGTGGAGGCCACGGGTTCAAATCCCGTCCAGTCCATAAAAAAGATTTCAGATGAGTCTATTGGAGAGTATTTGTCTTTTTTAGAGCTAAAAGGAGTCACAAAAGGGCACTTAAAAGAGGTTGAAAGATACATAGAAAATTACAAAAAGTATATACTTTCGGACATTGATAAGCAAAAAAGTATTGAGTATTTTAAGGAATTACATAAGAATAATTCTATTGCCTATTACAAAAGGCAAATGTTTCAACTTAGACGTTTTTTAAAGTTCTTGAATATTGACTGGGCTAATGAAATTATCTTACCTGCTGACCCACATTATGAACCAATAAGATTAACAACAGAAAAGGTACAGGAAACTCTCAATTATTTCAGAAATGATAAAAGCTTTGTTAGACTAAAAGCGGTCATACTTCTAGGTTGTACTAGTGGTATAAGAGCTGAGGAGCTATATAAATTATCACAGGAGGATATTGTTTTAGAAGAAAATAAGGTAATAATTCGCCATGACCCTAAGAGTAATCATTCAACTAAAAACAAGAAGAGCAGAATCTCCTATTTTTCAAGTGAAGCAAAACTAGCAATCATAGATTATTTGGATTATTTTAATAATCAAACTAATAGTCTTAACACTCTTTTTGCCCAAAAAACAATATCAAGGAAATTTTGTAAAGCACCAATTAGAGTCAAACACCTTCGCAAATACTTCAGCCAACAATGGGATAGGAGAGGCGGACCAACCGGTACAAAAAGATTATTGATGGGGCATAGTACCCGAAATGATGTAGACTTACAGCACTACAATGCCCAATCCGAAGAGGACCTCAAAAGAATCTACGATAATGTCATGTTAAACCCATTATAAATTGTCGCAAACATACCTAGAAACAACGAACGTGATGAGGGCTGTATAATTGTCTAGTTTACCTTTTATTACTTTTAGATACGATTTAGGTACGATTTCAAGGACACTCTTATAAAATAATATTTCAAATAAGCTTACCTATATAGGCATATATGAAGTAATTAAGCATTTTATCTTTATAATTTGTTACATAAAAATAAATAAATAGTATTAATCTATTCTTTATCTTACAAGAGGCAAATAGTACCGCCTTTTGTGCGGAGGACAAGTAGAATGCGAGGTGAGGAGATGAAATATGAAACGAAAGAACATAGCGATATTTTTAAACAAAAGAGTGAAGCTGGTAAAAGACGGATTTGCCCTCTACGGAACAATCATAGATATAGACGAAAATTATGTAATTTTCAAAACAGATAAGGCTACTTCTGTAATAAGATATGACGTTATCCAAGAGATAGTACCTGTAGCCAGGGGGGTCTAGATGAAATTTGAATTTTTAACAGCCGATGAAATCTTGACTAAGAAGATACCGGATATAACTCATCTTATAGAAGGGCTGTTTGAAGAAGATGCCTTAATCTATATAGCAGGAACTCCAGGTAGCGCAAAGACGATGTTTATGCTGTTTATGGCGCTCTGTGGTGCTATGAAGAGTGAGATGTTTGGAGTATTTAAGATAAAGACTCCTTTTAAAACTCTAATTATAGATGAGGAAAATGGGCTTAAAAGAACTAAATTCAAGCTCCGCCGACTTATGGAAACGATGGGAATTACAACTGTAAAAAACCGAGTAAAGATTTCTTGCTTAAAAGGATTTAAAATAAAAAAAGAATGGGTGGACGAACTAGAAAAAATTATTGTAAAAGAAAAGCCGAAGGCAATATTTTTAGATAGCTTTGTAAGAATATTTACAGGAGACGAGCGGGACGAAAGGTCAGTAAGAGCGGTTCATAACCTATTAAAACCGTTAATTGAAAAATACAGTGTAACGATCTTTATCCTACACCACCTACGCAAGGAACTTATAAGAGGAAAGACTCCTAGAACACTTGACGATATAAGAGGCTCGAGTGACATTGGAGGACAGTGTGACCAAGCGTTCTTATTACAGAGGTACGGTACCCAAAAAGATGACCTAAAGACCTTTAAGTGTATACCTTTGAAAGAGAAGGATGGTATCGAAGGTTCTGGTTTTAACTTTAAAATAAAAGGTAAGCCCGGTACTGATGAACTACGGCTTCTCTGGGACGGTACTATTGAAGAAAACGTTGAGAACGCCTTAAGAAAGACGAAAACTGATATTGTCGAGTGGTTACAAAATAACGGTAATTCCGGCTGTCTAGCGGACTTTAAAAGAGATTTAAACCACGGTAATTCTACTCTAACAAAAGCCTTAAAGGAATTGGTAGAAGAAGGAATTCTTACACCGCCTAAAAACGTAGGAAAAGGAATAAAGAAAAATTATTCACTAGTCCTAAGTAGTCCCGAATCCGCAGGACTACCTTCTACAGAAGAAAAATAGACAGTAGTCCTAAGAAGTATTCCCGAATATTAATTTCTAGACTAACCTATTAGGTCTTAGGACTACGGGGAGAAAGGGTGTGTGTAAAACACCCCTTTCGACCTAAGTAGTCCCGTAGTCCCGTACTATATATAGAGGACTACTTTTAGGAATACTACTTTTTTGGATAATAAGACATAAATATCTCTACAAACTAATTAACTAAGGATGAAAAAAACTCATGTAACCTGCGCTCTTTGTAGAAAGCAAATAGTCCTTCGACCTTCTATCTGCTTCGACAACCTTGGAAAGGAGTTTTGGTGGGAACCGGACTCAAAATATCTGTGGTGGACTAACCGGGACTCTGGTAGGGCATACTGTGAGGAGTGCTTCTCTCAAATCTTTGTAGAAAACGAATTTAGTGGGGTGGAGGCATAAATATGAAGGTAGCAATTTATGCCAGGGTAAGTACCGATAAGCAGGAGCTTGTTCAACAGGTAATGTCCTGTGTTAAATTCTGTAAATACAAGGATTTTAAAATTGGTAAGGTCTACACTGATAAAGGCTCGGGTAAGGATTACTTCTCACGTCCTGGTTATAATGAGATGTTGAAGGACCTTAGGTCTATGAAATACGAGGGAGTGGTTACTTTTAGATTCGACCGTCTGGGTAGGAGTATGGTTGAGGCAATACAATTCTTTTCTGAGATGGAAAATAAAGGGATTAAAATCTTTTCCCTTAATGAGAACCTGGATACCTCAACAGCAGTTGGACGGGCAGTTAGGGATTTCATCGTCCGGTTAAATCAGCTTGAAAGGGAGAACATCGCGGAGGCTACGCGACAGCGTTTATCTGCCCTTAGAGCCATGGGAAAGACACTCGGTAGACCGAAGGGCTCGAAAGACAGTAAAACACGTAGAAAGGGTGGATATTATGGGAATAGCAATGCCAAATCAAAAAAACGGGGGTCCAAAAAGCCTGTTGCTGAATAAGGTATAAGGTCCTCAGACGAATATATGGCATATATTTGTATTTTTAAGAGTACGATTGCTGATATTATTGGAATTTTTAATTAAAATTTTAATGTCTCCTATTAGAGAGAGTATACGGCTAATTAGGTCAAAATTTCTAGCTAGAAAAATAGATGTAGAAATCTCCTCTTCTAGATATCCTTACTAGTTACTAATTAGTAATCCCAGCAGTCTTTCCAGCAATGGGAAACGCTCAAAATATGATGATGTTCTGGTTCTTGGCATTGTGACATCTAAGTACGCCCAATCTGACTCCTCACCAAGAGTATCTCTTGCTTTTACTCTTATTGTATAGGTACCTTTGATTAGCCAGGAATGTTTATAGTAACAGTCTTCTCCAGAGGCTCTTTCAGGTGTCCATTCTTTAAATCCGTCACCCCAGTCAATATAGAATGAAATAGGGTTATTATCAGGGTCTACAACATTTATTTTATACTCGTAATCTTCTCTGACATCTCCATTTATTTCACCAGTAATTTTAGGTGTTTTGGGTGGACTGTTAGAGTCTACTGGTCCAAAAGCATGGAGATAACCAAATGAAACACCATCAAAATCTGAGGATGAGCCTATATAAACTGTTCCATCCTCATCTATTGCAGGAGATGAGCTTATCCAATTATTAGCAATCATATTACTTCTCCATTTTTCAGTTCCATCTGGATTAACAGCGATAATCTCACCACCTTTTGTAGAATCATAAACTGTACCAACAAATATTGTCCCATCAGCTGAAATTGCAGGAGATGACCAACCTATATGTCTCTTATTACCAAGGTCGAAATCCCATTTCTCACTACCATCTGGATTGATTGCAAAAAGTTGATGAGCACCAACATAAATAGTGCCATCCTCTGCAATGGATGGATTAGCACTAGTTCCCATTTCTTCTAATCTCCATTTCACTGTACCATTATTAGGATAAAAAGCATAAAGATAATCATCATAGGATCCTATATATACAGTACCATCATCCGCGATAGAAGGAGGCCCCTTTATAACGTCTCCTGTTTTAAAACACCACTTAAGTGTACCATTAGGATTTATAGCATAGAAATATGAATCTCCAGAACCAATATAGACTGTACCATCATCTCCAATAGCAGGACAAGAAACTATTGAATTACCCGTTTTATATTTCCATTTAAGGGTACCATTGAGGTAGAAAGCCACGAGACTATTCCCTGGATTCATAGTTCCAATGTATATTGTACCATCTTTTGCAATAGCAGGAGAACATGATATTGTAGCACCTGCACTAGAACTCCATTTCTTAGTACCGTTTGAATTGATTGCATATAATTTACCATTCCAACTACCAACATAAATTGTTCCATCTTCACCAATGGCTGGAGTAGACCAAATCCAATCTCCAGTTTTATATCTCCATTTAAGTGAGCCGTCTGGATTTAGAGCATAAAGATACTTATCAAAACTACCAAAATAGATAGTTCCATTGTTGTCGATTATTACTCCACCTTCTATTTGCCAACTCGTTTTAAATCGCCATTTTTCAAGATTTTTTGTATTGGTTGTACTATAAACACTCCTGCCTGTATGTCTATTATCATGACATTTCATAGGCCAAGCTGAATCAGCAGGACCATCCTCACCTATAATTGTTTGTCCTTTATCATTTTCAACTCTATCTAACTTAACATCCAGACCAAGTGTCATAGGAGTAACTACAGAAAACAATAATAGGAGTAATGTTCCCAGTACTATGATGTTCTTATTCAGAAGTCTATACCTCCCTCAGATATAATATCAGATAGTGGATATTTAAATGTTACAACAACAAACCAAGCAGTCTTTCCAGCAATGGGAAACGCTCAAAATATGATGATGTTCTGGTTCTTGGAATGTTATTTACTTCTTTTATTATAACATCTGGTACATCTGCATACGGTTCCATTAGAGGATACTTATCTTTATTTTTAATAAAAAAAGGGAGAATTCTGAAAGGTCTTTCACCAATACCATCACCATCCCAATCTCTTCCTCTGTAATTATCCCAATAATTTCCCTCTGAACCATCATCCCAATTATTTTTATCAGGATTACAAACTAATCCATTATGTCTATTTTTGATAAAATTATTATGATAAATTTTGTTATTGTGAACACCTCCAGTAAAACTAAAACCTATTAAAACGCCCATCCAGTTATACATGAAATTATTCTGATAGATGTTATTATTACAAGTCCAAATTGAAATTCCTTCAATATTTGAAATAATATTGTTTAAATAGATATTATTATGACTACTACTACTATATAAAGTCTCTATATATATTCCATATTCATTTTTTGTGATATTATTCAGAAAGATATTGTTATAATATGATATATATAGATTAATACCCCATCTATTTTTTGTAATGTTATTTTTTAAAATATTTGTATTTATGTTAGGATGACTCAATGGTTGATAGTCCTGTTTTGTAGAAATATCAGATGGAGTACTGATAGGTCTTATCCTGATACCAATTTCATTACCATCTATAATGTTTCCAAATATTGTATTATACTCCGAATCCATAATATAAACTCCAATGTAATTATCAGCGATTATATTATTTGAAATATTATTGTTAATCCCATAGGAACTAAAAATCCATACACCAGCCCAAGTGTTATCTATAATAGTACAATCAAAAATATGGTTATTTGAGGAATCACCAACTATCAATATACCAATGTCTAAACCAGATGAATCAACATTTTGAATAGTACAATTATTACAATTAATAAGTATAACTTGTGATGCATCATCAGGAATTACCACATCTTCCTTGTTAACATAACAACGAATTGGTTTTCCATTTGCAGTGTTATTTATTATTTTATATCTGTCACAGAAATTTCCTTCACCAAAGAAGATACTATCATAATCTTCAAAAATATTATCGGAAATCAAAGAACCATAACAATAAAAAGAAATATATATACCAAATTTTTCATTGTTTTTAATAACATTATTTGATATAATATTACCACCACCCTGAATCTCTATTCCATTTAAATGGTTATCTTTTATGATATTACCAGTAACAATGTTATGGTCACCTCTAATTAATATCCCAGCCATACCACCATATTCACTATAACCATATTCACTACCACCATTTTGAATTGTAAATCCAGTAATCTTTGCACCATTCCCTCTAAGAAAAACAACATCATCTAAACCATTACCATCAATAATTGTTGTATTTCTATTTTCACCAATCAGAGCAATACTACTATTAATCCAGATATTTTCATAATAGGGTGAACTCTCATCAAAGACAAATACAGTATCTCCTTTATTTGCACTATTTAATGCATCTTGTATTGTTGTATAGTTACCTGGCCCTGTTCCACCAACATAAAGGGTATTTCCAGAAATGATTGGTATAGGAGATTTCTTAACATTATCAATGGCAAATGATGGTGTAACACTCATACAAATCAACAAAGTAATGATTCCAAAAACAATTCCTATCTTTACAGAATCATTATTCGTAACTATGCCTCCAGAGGTTTTTAAAAGATGTTCTCAAATGATTTATATTATCATTATCCTGTTGTATGGTTTTTAGATAATTGTTAGAGTTAGTTTTTGGTTCATATATTTCATCAGATGCAATTAGACCTGCTTCATCATATGCTGTAGCTCTAATAACTATTCTAGTTGGTGGATAGTATAACAACCACCATATGTATATTGGTCCAGGACCATAGAAAGTTTCTTGTAATTCATTGTTAAAATAAAACTCAACTCGTTCTATACCACTCAAATAGTCTGTTGCATTTGCAATAAATTTAAAATCCCAACCATGCCACGGATTTCCATAAAATTCATGTGTTAAGATTATTTCTGGACGTGTTTGGTCTATATCTAATTCAAATTCATTCTTTGTTTCAACATTCCCAGCATTATCAATAGCCCAGTATTCAATAAGAATATCTTCACCCTCTCCATAAATAATAAATGAACAGTTAGCTCCTGGGATAATATGTTCTGACCACCCATTTATCATATATCTGATTTCTTTTACACCTGAAATATCATCAGTAGCTTTTAAAGATACAGTGACATCATCCACATACCAACCATTTAGACCGTCTGGTTCTGGTGGAGCAAGAGTATGAGTGGTTACTGGTGGAGTGGTATCATCATTAAAAGGTATGCCAATGGATGGAGTAACAGATATGCTAAACAATATGATGACAGCAACTGCCAAACCTTTACAGATTATTCTTTGGTTCATATTTATCCAACCTTTATATTAATCTATAAATTAACTATATTGAATTCTAACATTATTTGAATATCCTAAAAATGTAGTTTTATCAGTAGTAGGATTCATTATTTTTAATCCAAAGAATCCTTCAACTCCGATATATAATCTACCAATAAAATAATTAAAAGTATCAATACTGCCAAGTATTCTTCCATTCCAATCTATTGTTCCATTTTCACCGTTTGTTACTATCCATCCATCCGAATGATATAAACCACCCTCATTCATAAAACTGAAATACCTACCAAAAGTTATTGTTGAGCCTAATTGTATTGGAAAAAATGGAAATCCAACCATCATTGCAAATACCCTAAAGAAATTATAACCTAAAAACAAAAATGCAAAAAAGTTATTACTCGTCATTAATGTGTACAAAGGAAAGAAAAGCGGACTAAAAAAATATGTTTCTGTTGTCCTACCAACTATAAAACAATTAGAATTTTTCTTTGCAGGTAAATACTCTAAATCAATATCCATTTTATTATTTTGTAAAAATTTTCTTTTCACCTGTTCAACACTTAAATCACAGAGCAAATCGTATTTATTTAACTCATTAATCGCCTCATCAATAATAATTGATGTTTGTTCATCTGATTCTGAGTTTTTCAATTTCATATAAATAAAATCAAAGAAGGCATCTAACTCCTCTATTTCCTGTTGACTCATTTTAACTGTATGTTTTCCTCTTAAACCTGAAAACTCTGATATGATATTAATATAATCTAAATCGCTTTCTTCAGATTGAATAGATGCTATTGCAGGTTGTATCCATAATCCAACGAATAGAACTATAACTCCCAATACAAGCGTCTTATACAACAAGGCAGACTTTCCTTCCATAACAATTCCCTCAAGTTATTAATCGGGATATCTGTATTTAAGTGTTTAGAAAGGTATAACCTGAAATCCGGCATAACTTCCGAAAAAGAGAATCACGCCCAATATAAATAACATATAAAATGGCGGATTACTCTTGAAACTCCGGATATTACCTTTTTTCTTATATAGGATGAAAAGTGCTGAGAAAATCATTATAAGTCCAAGGAATCCACTCAAGGATTATACCGAACTGACAACTCCTGTTATTACTAGGAGTACAGCAATAAAGATTAGTAACGAACCCAAGTCTCCAATTTTTAGTATATTTACCATATAGTAGAATAAGTTTGTAGACCCATATATGACTTTTGTTTAGACTGCTTAAAACATGCTGAGAAACAAACGGGATTAAGGTGTCTGGGGATTACTATTAACTTAGGTGGAACAATGCGAGAAGGTGTTTAAAAAGAAAAGGGTAAGATTTACTTATATAATATATAATAAGGGAATCTTACTATTATTAACAGATATAAAGGTGTAAAAACAGTAATTTCAAATCTCTATGTCATATGGTTCTTTTGCTGGATTTTTATCAAATAAGAGTTTTGGAATTTTAATAAACCATCCAGCATCATGTGGACCCCATGTTCCAGGTGAGCGTAACCAAAATTCTTTCAATCCAATTATCACTTTAGGTCTATCCATAGGTTTATTCCAATAATTACCATCAAAAGAATATTCACCAACATCTTGTGTAAAAACATTGATTAAATTCTTAATGAAATTATTTGAATAAAAACTTCCTTCAGAACCTTCCATAACAACACCAAATATATTTCTTGTAATATTGTTGAAATGAAAAATATTATTTGAACTTCTATCAAAATGTATTCCAAATCCTTTACAACTTTTAATATTATTCATGTAAATATCACAATGAGAAGAACACTCTAGATAAAATCCAGTACTTTCAATATTATTCATATTGTTAAAATGAAAATTATTGTAATTGGAATTATATAATTCAATACCCCAACCATAAGAAAAATCATTATATGAAATATTATTATTTGAAGAATCTCCTAATACATTTTGAACATGTAATAATTCATTATGTGCTATAGTATTATCATTTGATTTCCTTAATTCAAAACCCATTCCATCATAAATAATATTATTAGTTATCTGAATATTATTACTCTCTATTAAATATACTCCAGTAGTAGGATAAATACCCTCTAAAGTTTCTGTATTATCTAAATAATTATTAGAAATAATACACGTATCACAAGATTCAATTAAGATTAATATATCTTCAAAATACTTGTATCCACCATCAACAATTGTAAAACCATAAACATTTACATGGGAGCAATCATTTATTTTAATTACAATACCATTATTATTACCATCAATAATTGTAGTATCTTTATCTTCACCAATTAGAGTTATAGGCTTACCTATAACAATATGTTCAAAGTAAGTACCACTAGGAATGTAAATTGTATCTCCAGGATTAGCATTATCTATTAAATCCTGGATATAACCTTTAGATATAGGTTTAGGAGATTTCTTTATATTATCAATAGCAACAGTAGTGGAAAGACATGCTCCTATGAAAAGACTTATTATGCATATAACAAGGAATTTATTTTTCAGGTTTAATTCCTCCCTCTACAAAATAAATGCTGTATTGGATATTTAAACATTCGGTAGTAGGGGTAGCGAGGCAATTTTTTACTTACTTAGAGAATAAAAGGATATTAAAATTAGTATAAAGAGTTGTAAAAGACCCTAACTACCCCAGCTATTTGGCAGAAAGCATAAATGGGAAAAGTATATACTTTTTAGCTATATGACAAAAATTCGCACGACTATAACGATTGATAAAGAATTGTTAGATATTGCCCATCATCATAAGATAAGAATCTCTACTTTTTTACATAATAGTCTAAGGGAATATTTAGGTCAAATAAATGGCTCAAAAAACCTTCGCAAGGTGGAGGCCGTGGGTTCAAATCCCACCCAGTCCATAAATATATTTTACTAAAACAAAAATTGCTAAAAATAATCCTAACTTATATCTGTTATAATAGTATAGTAATCTTTAAAAATAATGTTAATATAGGTCAAAAAGGCAGGCATGTAATGAGCAATCCGTTTTTAAATCCGATTTTTTCATTAAACGCGTTAAAAAGCTATCTAACAGATATTGACAGGTTATGGAAAATATCTCCAGAAAAATTAAAACGATTTCAAGATAGAAATTTTAGAAAAGCTGTGAAATACGCATATACTGTACCATTATATCATGATAAATACAAAGAAGCAAATATTCATCCAAATGATATAAGGGGAATAAAAGACCTGCATAAACTCCCAATGGTTTCAAAAGATGATATGAGGAAAGCTTTCCCAGACGGCATTATTCCAAAAAATGCAAATCATAATAAATTGTGGTTAATAAGATCATCAGGCTCAACAGGTAAACCTCTTTCTTTTTATAGGGATACATTTAGTTTACTCAGAGAAATGATTTATGGAATTAGAGGTCTAAAGTTTGTAGGTATTAAATGGAATAAAGATAGAATAACAGGTATTGGCCCATACTATTCACAGGGCAGATATGATTATGCTGTACAAAACGCGATTATAAATAAAATGAAATTTTTTCCATCTTCACTTAATAGCGTTCAACACTTGCCCTACTCTCATGGGGATATTGAAAAAAAATTAGAGGAAATGAACAAATACAAACCAGATTATATTATTGGACCTCCTATAGAACTTCAAGAATTAGCAACTCTGAAAAAAAAGGGTTTGGGAAAAGATGTAAAACCAAGAGTAATTGTTACTTCTGGTGGAATGCTTGACGGATATATAAAGAAACATATAGAGGATGCCTTTGATTGCAGATTAGTTGATATGTATAGCTCGGTGGAAATGAGTTTTGCTGCATTTCAATGCAAAGAAGGAAATTACCATGCTTTTTCAGATTACTTATATTTTGAATTCCTTGATCAAAATGGAGAACCAGTATCCTCAGGTGAACCTGGTCATATTACTATGACAAGATTTTTTGGAAAAGGAACTCCTTTTGTGAGATATACGGGTCTTGATGATATTCTAACGCCTCTCTATGAAACATGTCCTTGTGGAATTAATTCACAACTTATTAAGAGAATAAATGGGCGAAGAGTTAATCAGATTAAATCACCTGATGGAAAATACATTACTCCAGTCTTTTTTACAAGAGCTATAGACGCAGCCTTGCAGAAACTAAAAACTGATAAAATTTTACAATATCAAGTTGTCCAACAGACACTGGAAAAAATCGATATATTAGTAATTATTGATGAAACTAAAAGAAATGAACCTCCAAAAAATGAAACACTTTTTGAAGAGATAAAAAAAGAATATTATAAAATATTTAAAGACACCTTTCAATTTAACATAAAAGAAGTCGAAAAAGTAATTGGAAGTGGTAATAAGAATAAACCTCCACCATATGCAATTTCAAAAGTAAGTGATATCAAGAATAATTAAAACTTTTTTTCTGATTTTCATTTAATAGATATATTCCAAACTCTTGTTTTTTGTACATCTATAAAAAATATTAAATATCAAGTCAATATCTCTTAACTCCCCGAAGAATATGAAGATTCTACTAGTATTTCCTGCAATTGAACATGGAATGACAACCTACAGGGATAAACGGTCATGGCGTAAAATAATCTCTGGATATCCGATTATCACACTTCCTCATCTTGCAGCTATAACACCAAGAAAACATACCGTTAATATTGTTAATGAGAATTATGAAAATATTGATTTTGATGGAGATTATGATATTGTAGGTATAACCTGCTATACAATGACTGCTCCAAGAGTCTATCAGATTGCTGATGAGTTTAGGAAACGAGGTAAGACAGTTATTTTAGGTGGATACCACCCAACAGCAATGCCTGACGAAGCAAAACAACATTCAGACAGCGTTATTATGGGTATGTCGGAGGTTAATTGGGCAAGAGCATTAGATGATTTTGAAAAGGGAAAATTAAAACCAATTTATGAAAGAGATCATGATTTTGATATATCAAAAGTACCAGCCTTAAGAAGAGATTTAATAAAATCCAACCCTTTTTTAGGAGCGATTCAAACAACAAGAGGATGCTCAAATAGATGCGAATTCTGTGCAATTAGTAGTTTCTGTGGAAATGTTGTAAAACAACGACCAATAAAAGATGTTATCGAAGAAATTAAAAACATGCCAAATAAAATGTTTATCTTTCATGATCCTCATCTTACTCTTCATAGAAAATATGCTCAGGAACTGTTCAAAGAAATGATAAGACAGAAGATTCATAAAGGATGGGTTGCAAATGGAACAACAAATATTTTAGGAAATGTAGATGAAGAATTTTTAAGTCTTGCACAAAAATCCGGTTGTGTTGAATGGTTTGTTGGTTTTGAATCTGTAAGTCAAGAAGCATTAAACAATATAAAAAAGAGTCATAATAAGGTTGAAGATTTTAAGAAAATGATAGATAGAGTTCATGATAATGGGATGACTATTCAAGGAGGAATCATTTTTGGATTTGATGAAGATAAAAATGATATTTTTGATTTAACTATTGATACTATAAATAGCTGGGAATTAGACGTGCTTGAAGTAAATATCTTAACACCTTACCCTGGAACACCATTATATGAAAGACTTGATAAAGAAGGTAGAATACTAACAAAGGATTGGAGTAAATATAACCAGGTTGATGTAGTTTTTCAACCAAAAAATATGACTATCCAGGAACTATATGATGGAGCAAAAAAGGTTGCAAAAGAGTTCTATTCACCACCAAATTTGTTAAAAAATATTTCAAGAATCGCTCTAACCACCAAAAAATTCTATGGAATTATACCGATTGCTACAAGTCTATCCTTTAAAAGGTATTATAAAAGAGATTTTGGATTTTAAAATATTTAAAAATTTAACTTAAAATTGATTATATGAATAATAAAAACAAATCAAAAAAGAATAATCAAAAAAATCCTTGGACACCTGAAGATGAGGGAGATCATTATCCCTCAATGAAGGAATGGTGGTGCATTCAAACATTTCTTAAAACCTTAGATGATGATAGAAAATGGAATTTAAAATCATCATTTGCTTATGAACTGGAAAGACCTTCGTGTTTTTTTTTATGTCATCTTTTTGATATTACTTCTAAAAAACTAGTCGTTAGAAAATCAATAAATGATAGGCTAGACAAACTATCAATTAAAAAAAATAAGGTGGATTTAAAATATGAAAAAAATTTTTTAAATGGTCTATACCCAAACTACAATCTACAAATAAATGATGCAGAAAAAGAAATATTTGCTGACATTAAATTTAAAGCTAAGATATTACCTCACTGGAGTGCTCAAGACATTTCAAATGGATATCTTCCCTTTGGTCTGGATTATTTCAGGTA
>Ga0272442_10002093_pt1 | contig 29341 bp, 25 predicted proteins | sample SSMForm2O_FD_200262 | JGI IMG/M metagenome (GOLD analysis project Ga0272442, IMG submission 200262) | Marine sediment archaeal communities from Little Sippewissett salt marsh, Falmouth, MA, United States - SSM-Form-2O | ecosystem: Environmental > Aquatic > Marine > Wetlands > Sediment ...
ATCCTAAAACCAAATTTTGATTCAGGATAGAATTTTCAGGGGTATAAAGCTCAAAATGCTGCCCGTCGAAATGCAACAGCCCTCCGAGTTGATGTGCCGAGCTGCTGAACCATACGGTGCCGTCGGGGGCGGCTTCCACGTCTAGGATCGTGTTGCGCGGGAGACCTGAATTTTCTACCGTATAAAAACTTACCTGATTACTGTTGAAACAAGCCAGACCGTTCTCTTTGGTTGCCACCCATATTTTACCATCACATCCTGCTGAAATATCCAGAATAGTATGCCCAATATTATGAATACTTTCTTTGCCGTTTTTATAACCGATCAACTCTTTGCCGGAACCAAGCCAGGCGGTTCCTTCCTGACCAAAATCAAGACAGGAAACAACTCTGTCGGTAAATAGCCTTTCTGAAATCTTAAAACGGACCGGCGTATTCCGATTAAACAAAAATTCATCTTTTTCACAGGAAATCAGAAAAATGGATACAATCAATGCAATTAAGAGTTTTTTCATAAATCCCGGTTTATGACCTATGATCGAAATAAAGCCAAATAGGTTGCGTAGGTACAAATTTATTTATAAAATATAGTTTAATGTAAAAGCCTCCCCTACCCCCTCCTTCGGAGGGGAACCAGAGGCAAAACATTACAGGGCTTTTACCCTGTAAGTTTTAAATTATCCCTGCACCAAGAGTGCAGGGCGTTATTAATCTGTAAAAAAACAATATTCTGAAGCTGTGCCATGTCAACAATATGTCTCATATTTGTTAAATGAAAAGTTTTCAATTAATTTGTATTATATATAACATCGAAACATATCTGAATAGTTTTATGTTACATTGTCAAAATTGTATATTTATCTGATAGAAGCTATATTGTATCTTTTATTTTATAAACCATGAGAAATATAATAAAAAGGCCAACGGAGGAAGAAACTGATTTGAGTGGATTTCAGTTGTTTAAAAAGCTGGAAGAAGATGAAATTACCAGGCTGAACTATGATAAAACATGTTCGATATATAAAAAGGGGACTGTTTTATACAGGGAAGGGAGCAGGCTCACAGGATTTTATTGTGTTACGAAAGGGATCGTTAAAATTTATAAAACCGGCATCGATGGCAAGGAACAAATCATACGGTTTGCCAAGAAAGGAGAAATAATTGCCTACCGCTCGCTTGTAAGCCAGGAACTGGCTTGTACAACAGCAAAGGTAATTGAAGAAGCTACGCTTTGCCATATCCCCTATCAGACTTTACTTTTCCTGATACAAAACAACTGGCAGTTTTCACACCACATGCTACAGATTGTTTGCCGTGAATTAAGGGAAGCCAACGACTACATTACCGATATTGCCCAGAAAACAGTCAGGGAAAGGCTTGCAGAAGTATTGCTTCTTCTAAAGGATAGTTTCGACCTGGACAACCAAAACACTCTGCAAATTTCACTTACACGTGAAGAACTGGCAAACATTGTAGGGACAGCTACTGAGTCGGTAATCAGGCTGCTTTCGGAATTTAAACAGGATAATCTGATTGAACTTCAGGGAAGGAAAATAAAACTTATTAATTTATCAGGGCTGCACCGGGTAGCCAATCTTTAACTAAAACTTTATCCAAATTTTCTTCGGAAAATATAAAGTTCCATCTTACACATGAGAGGAATTCACAGAATTTTGATCCCTTTCAAATATCCTAAGCAAAACCACGTTCTTTTTACGGATCAAAATAATATAAAATGAAAATACTGGGAATTCGTATTAATAAAAAATCACTGGTGCGCTGGAAAATCTATATCGACCGTGCAAGAATGTATATCGGGTATATTAGTTTTATAATGATCGCCTTTGTGTTTCTTAACGATTTTAAAGATGAAAATATACGCAGTCTCCTCGATGAAAACAAACTGATAACCTACCCGGTGGTAATGGTATTATTTATTGTTTTTTCATTAATCCTTGGAAGGTTAGACACCAAACTGGGCGTAAGGCGGGAAGAGATGAGGAACACCTCAACAGAAAATCCGGTTTTAATGGATTTGTTAAACACAGCAAAAGGGATCGAACAAACACTGAAAAAAAATCATTAAGCCTCAGCGCCTTTATTTTACAAGCCACTCTTCGGGATTCATTTTCCGGTTTTCGAACCAGACCTGAAATTTAAGGACAGTATCTCCCCCATCCTGCGTGCCGGTATAGACAGTGCCTATATTTTGTTTTGTCTCAACCAGATTGCCGGCTTTTACGTTAACCTCACTCAGGTTTGAATACACGGTCAGGTAGTTGCCGTGCCTGACGATAACCGCCAGGTTGCCTCCTGCAATGGCAAAAACGCGGCTTACTTCGCCCGTAAAAATTGCCCTTGCATTTGCCCCGGGCTCGGTTGCTATGTCGATGCCGTTGTTATTAATGGTAATGTTTTTTAAAGTCGGGTGTTTATGTAGGCCAAAATGTTCGGTAACAATACCTCTTTCAACCGGCCATGGCAGCCTTGATTTATTTTGCTCAAAATTGTTTCCGATAAGCTCCTGTTCAGGAGTCAGGGCAAAACCGGGCTTCCCCTGCTCCCTCAGTTTCCTGGCTTCCTCTTCTATCATACGTTGTATTTCCCTTTCCAGTTCCTGCTCAATTTTTTGCTGTTCACGAAGCTTTTGCCTCAGTGACCTTTGTTCCTGCTGCATCTTCTTTAAATAACTGTTTTGCTGGCTTTTCTCAACTACCAACCGGTTATTTTCTCTCTCCGCCTCTGCCAATAGAATGATTTTTTCTTCTTTTTGTTTTTGAAAACCTTCAATTTTATCGCTCAGTAATCCCTGCAAAGATTCAATTGTGTTTGCCTGGTTTTTCCTGAATTCAGTATACTGTTTTAAGTAAAGATGGCGTTTATAAGCCTGGTTAAAATCATCTGAAGAAAGCAGGAAAAGTATTTTATCGTTTGCTGTCCTGTGTTTATAGGCAAACCTCACCATTTCGGCATATTCTTCTTTTAACGCTTTCAGGTCGTTATGCATTATGGCAATAACCAACGCGTTATCATCAATTAATCCCTGGATTAATTCAGATTCAGCATTTAATGCCGAAATTAATCTAATCCTTTGTGTAATTTTACTATTGATCAGCCGCAACCGGCTTAACGATAATTTTTCGTCTAGGCGGGCTTTTTCAAGTAACTTGCTGGTGTACTGAATTTCTTCTTCGGCTTTTTGTTTCTCTTTATGCAGTTCTTCAAGTGACTGGCCCAGAACACCAGTAGTTATCAATAGAAAGGCAACTAATAAACCAGTTTGTTTCATCGCCCGATAAACCATAATTAATTCATCAGTTTTTCTGCAATCAATTTAATTCAAAACGCTCATATTTCGATGGAATGTTAAACCTGAAGCTACTTGTTTCGTCGGTGGAAATACCAGCTATTTTTATCTCCATGCTCAACCTTTCCTCTCCTGAAATATATACCATGTTAATAATGCCAGGGTAATCAATACTTTTTAAAGCCTTATAATCATCAAATTCAATTTCCACTTTCTGGTTGTTGCTCCTGTCTTCGATTTCCACTTTTTCGATATTATAATCCCCGGGGTGGATAAACAGTGTCTGTAATATAAAAGCTTCATCGCCAAAACGCTTCAATATCCGTTCTATTTTCTGGCTTTTATCTTTTTGTTCTATCTTATTCAGCTTCCTGTTATTAACCGATTGCAGAACATACCTTCCGGAATCGGTATACGTGGTAAAATTCCTGAAGTCCTTATCCGCCTGACTGTTCCTGTATGAAAAAACGTTATTGCTCAGGATGGATTGCACATCATAAAAATCGATTTCGATGTTAAACATTTTATATAAAAAACTATAATCGCCTACATAGTAGCTTTTGTCAAGGTAATTGATGTATTTCACAGAATCGGGCATCAATAATATACGCCCGACAGGAATGTTCAGTTTGTTGAATGAAAGGATTATTTTTTTATCCTTCTGCGCAATAAGATTTGCCCGGAATGTAGATTTGCTCATTTTATCCCTGTAACGGCATGTAATTCTTTTGATCGTAAAATATTTATAATCCAATACATTTTCTTCTATTCTTTTTATCAGGCGGTCTGTGTTAAGGGGTTTAAGGGTAACATCCCTTGCTACTTCTACTGTCTTACAGGCAAAAAAAGAAATGCCAATCAGGGATAGTAAAAATAAACTACGCATCAAAACTTTAACCTTCCTCACTGATCCTGGTTTTCGTAATATTTTAAATCGCTGATTTTCCTGTCGAGAAGAGTTGAATCGCTTCCTTTTTCTTTTGCCTTAAGCCAGTACTCTTTTGCCTCGCTTTTTTTATTGAGCATTATCAGAATATCACCATAATGTTCAAGCAGGACGGGATTATCTTCACCCCCGTTCTTTATGGCTGATTCCATATAAAATTTTGCCAACTGGTAATTTTTCTTCTTGAATAATACCCAGGCATGTGTGTCAAGGTATGTCGCATTGTTCGGGTACAATTCAATCACTTTGCCGCTCATACGTTCAGCCTTGTCGAGATTTGAGCCGATTAAAGATAGGTAATAGGCATAATTATTCAGGGCGATATGGTTGTCAGGATCCAGTTCAATGGCTTTGTCAAACAACGAAAATGCAACCTCGGTATCACCAAGTTTATGGTTGGCTTCACCCTGAAGTAAAAGGAACTGCCCACGCAAAGAAGGATTGTCGATAACATAATTAAGCCCTTCTTCACAAATATCAAGTGTTTCTTCAAATTTTTCCAGTTGCAGGCAAGCTACTCCATTTAAAAAATAGACCTGTGGCTGGTTCGGAAAAAGATACAAAGCTTCATTGCTGTCATCGTATAAAGCGGACCAATCCTGTAAATCGTTACTAATAATCAGTATCCGCTCCCATATCAAATAATCTGTGTTTCCTTTCTCCAATGCATTTTTTAACTGTTTTCTTGCTTCTTCAAGCCGATTCTCCCTGATAAGGAACTCAGCATTAATAACATTCACTCTCGGCTCATCCGGATGAGTGAGAAGCAGGATATCAATCAACTCAGCCAGCTGTTTGTTGCTAAGCCCCGGATCGTTCATGTTGGAAGACAGCATTAAATAAAGCTGCAGTTTTGTATCGAAATCAATCTCAAAGCTTTTAAAACCTTTTTTGGTATGCTCAAAACTTTTATCTAAATCGCCGGATTCTTCATAAAAATTTGCCAGTGAAAAATGGACAAACCCATTATCGGGATCCAGTTCAAGAATCTTCTCATAATACCTGAGGGCATTTTTTTTATCGCCCTGGCTTAAATACAAATCAGCCATTAAGCCATAATATTGTGGTTCCCCAGGTGCTGAATCAATCAGTTTTTGTATTTCGGCATACGCTTCCTTTATCCTGCCGGCATCAACAAGAAGTTGCTGTAACGAAACGGATATCTGCTCATTAAGACCAACTTTTTCTTCAATTTTCCGGTACGCATCGATTGCTTCATCAACTCTTCCTGCCCCTGAAAGCAACAGGGCTTTCATATACAAATAATCAAGGTTGTCCGGTTCCTGATTAATTAAGCCATTATAGATTGAAACAGCCTCACTGAATTTCTTTGTTTGCTGATAGATACGGGCAAGCATTAATTTATACCATTTGTTGTCGGGATTAATCGACATCGCTTTTTCAAGTAAAAGCATGGCGCTGGTAAAGTCATTATTTGACGCATGAATATTTGCCAGTTCGAACATGGCGGCAGCTGAATTCGGATCAATTTCAAGACAGCCTGAAAACATCTTCACAGCCTCCTGTGGATTGCCCAGCATTTTCTGTTTTAATCCTTCTACAAAAAGATATTGAAACTCATTCCGGTTGTCCTGCTGTTCAATTTCATCGCCTTCCCTAACAGGTGTTTCATCCTGAATAACCAATGCCTTTTTTGTTGATGAACATCCAAATAATAATGCAGTAAAAATTAAGAGAACTAATATTTTATTTCTTCCAATCATAACTATACTTTTCCTGTATAACCAAAACCACCTGACCCCCTGCTTTTTTCATTTAATGCTTCCGATAATTGCCTGTGTATTTTTTCGTGTGAAGCAACAATCATCTGGCAAATCCTTTCCTTGTATTCTATAACAAAATCCCCGCCGGAAAGGTTAATTAATATCACCCTGATTTCTCCTCTGTAATCAGCGTCAATTGTGCCTTGCGTGTTTAAAACAGTGATCCCCTTTTTTATAGCCAGCCCGCTACGTGACCTGATCTGTGCTTCGTTTCCGGGTGGAATTTCAATAAAAAGACCAGAGGGAATTAGCTTACGTTCCATTGATTTTAAAACTATCGGTTCTTCTAAACAGGCCCGTAAATCCATCCCTGCCGAAAGTTCTGTACTGTAAGCTGGCAGAGGATTCTTTGACCTATTAACAATTCGAATCTTCATGTTGCAAATTTTCAAAATCGCTAAGATATAGAATTATACAAAGATAATAAGGAGGATAATAATTTTTAATATCAGAATTTTAACCTGCTTAATATTCTACCTGAATAAGTGCCTCCATAATCTTATCTGAAATAAAAAGCCCCTGCTGGGTTAAAATATAAAATCCTTTTTGCTCTCTTGCGTATCCTCCGGCAAGAAAAGGAGCCATGCCGCTTATCACCTCCTGAAGTTTTCCCGGACCAAAATTTATACTGATGAACTCTTTAGAAATCCCCCATTTTGTCCGAAGCCTAGTTATCAAATATTCATTAAAGTGCTCATTTTTAGTAAGAATTTCTTTTTTAAAAAATACCTTCTCCGCTATAACCTGTTGGATGTACTTTCTAACATCGGGGATATTCCATTGCCTTGATCCCGCATCATAGGAATGTGCTGAAGGCCCTAACCCGAGGTACTTCCCAAAAAACCAATACGCCAGATTATGATGTGAAAACTTTTCATTTTTTGCAAAATTCGAAATTTCATAATGGTCAAAACCATTTCTGCCTGCCATATCGACCAGCATTTCAAACTGCTCTAAACTTTCTTCTTCAGGAATTTCCCTGAGTATACCTTTTTTCAGCAGTGAATATAACCGTGTCCCTTTATGATAGGTCAGGTGGTATGCCGAGAGGTGATTTACCGTCAATAAGAACACTTTCTTTAAATTTTCTTCCCATTTTTTTATGTCTAATCCGGGCAACCCGTAAATCAGGTCAATACTTATATTTTCAAAGCCTGCATTTTTTGCATCTTTAACGCTCTGCTGTGACTGGATGCTGTTGTGACGGCGGTTCATCAGTTTTAAATCATCGTCGAAAAACGACTGTATCCCGATACTCAGCCTGTTTACAGGCGTTTTTACCATTTCCTTCAAGTATGCGGGTGAAAGGTCGTCGGGATTTGCTTCCATGGTGATTTCTGCATCCTCTTCAATGCGAAACAGCTTTCCTGTTTCTTTCAATATAGTTGCTATTTCGCCGGGCGATAAAACCGAAGGTGTACCCCCACCAAAATAAACTGTTTCTACCGATTCTCCATTAATGTAATCTTTACGCAATTCCATTTCTTTTTTAAGAGCTTCTAAAAATTCACCCTTCAAAGAAAGTTCTGTGGTTTTATAAAAATCACAGTATGCACATTTTTTGCGGCAGAAAGGGATATGAAAATAGATTCCTGCCATAATTTTCTCAGTTTTTTTAAGTTTATAGTCTGAAAAAGTTTTGATAGGATGAAATTACTAAAATTCTGGAAGCCGGGAATCTGGCTTCTGATTATCTGCTACCTCAGCCTGATGCCCGGCGAAGAACTGCCACCGGTCAGGTTGTTCAATATCCCCCATGCCGACAAAATTGTCCACATGGGATTTTATTTCATTTTAAGCATCTTTCTAATCAAACCTTTTTCAGGACTCGGTTCTTTCCCTTACATACTGACTTTTATAACCTCAGCCACCATTAGCGGAGCCATAGAAATTATGCAGGAAAAACTGGCTGTTTCGCGCCACGGGGATTTATACGACTTCCTGGCAAATATTTCAGGGATCCTTATTGCCCTCGTATTTTACCATTATGCAATTTCAGGGAAAAAACACGAACGTTTCTTTTAGAATTTTACCAAATCCTCAAATTTTTCAATATCGTCGCTTATCGACTTAAGCGATGTTTCCTTATAAAAAGTGCTGATCTTATTCCGCAATTTTTCATATTTATGATGAACCGGACAGAGTGGTTTTTCCGGGTCGTGAGTGATACATGGCTCAAGCCCGATTAAACAATTAGTAAAAAAACCCTCGCCGTCGATCTGAGCCACAATATCCCACAAGCTGATCTGTACAGGCGGCTTTGCAAGGGCAAATCCCCCGTTTGGCCCTTTTATTGAAACCAGCAATTTTTGTTTTACAAGATTCTGAAGAATCTTTCCCAAAAACGGGCTCGGTATCCCAATGTCCTCGGATATTTTTTTTATCCCGATTTTTTTACCGTCCTCAGAAAATTTCCCCAAGTAAATTAAGGCACGCAATGCATATTTGCTTGTATTCGACAACATAGCTACTTACTTTTATACTTCCATTGCTTACTAAAAGAGTACTTTGCAAATTGGGGATTTTTTTTATTATTTCCTAAAACAGACCCTGTTGTTTTTAAAATAGCATTCTTAAACTGTCCATTGACACTGCCAAACCTTCTTCTTTTGATAAAAAATTTTTCAAATAACCACATGCCTGATTTCCATACAATTTTTTCATGATGGGTTTCATTCATTTTTTCCCTGTTCAAAAGCAACAGTTCGTGCAATGGCAGTTTTACAGGGCAATCTTCGGTGCATCGACCGCACACCGTGCATGCAAAACTTAAATGCCCGAATGGTTTAAAACCTTTCATAAAAGGAGTAATAACTGAACCTATCGGATCGGTATACTCTGTATTATAGGTATAACCGCCTATATTTTTATAAATGGGGCATGTGTTCAAACAGGCTCCACAGCGGATACATGCCAGTGTCTTCCGATGTGTCCCTTCCCTATAAATTTCAGAACGGCCATTGTCAAGCAAAATCACTACCATATTTTCAGGGCCGGAACATTCATTTTCTTTTGCCGGACCTGTAATTATCGAATTATATGCTGTTATTTGCTGCTCTGTCCCCATGGCCGCCAGTAACGGAAAGAATAAAGGCAAATCCTTCATAGAAGGAATAACTTTTTCGATCCCGGCAATCACAATATGTGTTTTTGGAAAGGAAACTGACATAAATCCATTCCCTTCATTTTCGGTAAGAGCAATACCCCCGATATCGGCAATCAGGAAATTGGCTCCGGTAATGCCAATATCGGCGTTTTAAATTTATTCCTCAATAAATTTCTTGTAAACGATGTAAGAGTTTCCGCATCGGCATCCTGAGGTGTACCAAATTTTTCATTAAAAGCCTCCCCTAACCCCTCCCAAGGAGGGGAATCAGAGGAAAAAACATTACAAGGCATTTACCCTGTAAGTTTTTAAAGTACCTATGCACCAAGAGTGCAAGACGTTATCAACCTGTGAAATATTGTGATTAATCGTTTCCCGATGTTTCAGGTCATAGGCAATTTTTAGATTTCCGAAGAAATATTTTTTAGGGGCTTGCCATTATTCAATTGGAATTTTCTTAATTCTCCGCAGGTGCCTTCCTCCTTCAAAAGTTGCCGACAGGTATGCCTCAACAATAGCCACTGCTTCCCCATCGGTTACAAATCTGGCCGGAATAGCACATATATTGGCGTTGTTGTGTTGTTTGGCCAGCTTTGCTATTTCCACGCTCCAGCAAATAGCCGACCTTACATTCCGGTATTTATTTGCCGTGATGCTTATCCCCTGACCGCTCCCACAAAAAGTAATGCCGGTTTCGCACTCACCCTTATCTACTGCTTTTCCGATCAAATGGGCAAACTCGGGATAATCGACGCTTTCAGAACTAAAACAACCATAATCCTTGTAAGAAATACCTTCCTTTTCCAAATATTCCTTTATCACTTCCTTTTTATCAAATCCTGCGTGGTCGCTGGCAAGAGCAATTGCTTTTCTATCCATACTTTAATAAATAAAAACCACAAATTTAGTACATTTAAGCAGTTTACTCACTTTTTTCGTAACTTAAGTGCAGTAGCCAACCTTTCTTTTTCCTTAAAGAAAACAAAACCAATAAATACCAAAAACATAAAAGTATTCATACCGTATTTTAACCCTGAAGCAAATGTATCTGTATAAAAAGAAATAAAATAAACAATCAGGGCGGTAATTGTGTATTGCGCTATTTTTTTCAATTCATAAGGGATCGGGTAATATTTCTGCCCCATAAAATACGAAATAACCACCATTATCAGGAAACAACTGAATACAGCTATTGCTGATCCCAAATACCCAATCAGCGGGATTAATATTATATTCAGGGCTAACGTAATAACAGCTCCAACAAGCGCTATATACGCCCCGAAACGGGTTCTGTCGGTTAATTTATACCACAACGACAAGGCAAAATATATCCCAAGGAAAAGATTGGCAAAAAGAATAATAGGCACAATTTTTAATCCCTCATGGTACTGTGCATCAATAAGAAGTTTTACAACATCGATATATAACATTATCCCAAGGAAAATCAGCAATCCGAAAACGACAAAATAGGTCATAATAATTGCATGTACTTCCTTGTCGTCTGCGGCTTTGCCCCGTGAGAAGAAAAAAGGCTCAAACGCATACCTGAAAGCCTGAATAAACATATTCATTAATACGGCAATTTTATAATTCGCCCCGTAAATACCCACCTGGTACATCGGATTCTGACCTTCGGGCACCAAAAAAGGAATAAGAATTTTATCGATGTTCTGGTTGACCATCCCAGCCAGGCCAACAATCAGGATCGGAAACGAATAATCCAGCATTTTATTAAGGAGCTTCCAATCGAACTGAAAAGATATTTTAATAATTTCGGTAGAAAGCAGGGCAAGCGTAATCAGCGAAGCCAGAAGGTTAGAAATAAATACATACCCTACGCCAATCTCCGGGGAGTAAAAAACTGAAATAAATGAATCCGGGTTTTGTTTCAAAATCCAAGGGCATAACGAAAGGAAAAACAGGTTAAAGCCAATGTTAAAGCCTATATTGACCAACTTCAAAAAAGCAAATTTTACCGGCTTGTTGTCGAGCCTTAATTTTGCAAAAGGCACGGCAGTAAAAGCATCGACCCCGACAATTATACCAAGCCAGAGAATATACTCACTATGCCCTTCGTAATTTATAACCGAGGCTATTTCATTTTTAAATAATAATATTAAAAAGATAAAAAGCGACGAGGTAAAAAATAATGAAATAACCGATGTTGAAAACACTTTTTCCGATTTGCCGTTATTCGAAGCAAACCTGAAATAACCTGTTTCCATCCCATAGGTTAACAAAACCAGAAGAAACGCAATATATGAGTATAAATTGGTAACGATCCCGTAAACATCGGGCAGGAATAACCTTGAATAATACGGTACAAGCCACCAGTTCAAAAAACGCCCGATGATGCTGCTCATCCCGTAAATTGCCGTATCGCCAACTAATTTTTTATAAGTATTCAATCTTTAAGTTTTAGCAAAGATAATCCATTTGTAAAAGCACGACCTTAACTTTACCTCGGCAAAATAAAAAATTATAAATTTGTCCGGTTAATTAATGCATCAGCATGAAAAGTAAACTATTCCCTTTTATTTATATTTTTTGTATTCTGGTCATATTTTTATCATGTTCCAATAAACCCAAAAGGGAGAGGAAACCAGTAAGCACTATAACTTTATCCCCAAACCAGAAAAATTATACTTTTGGGGAGCAGGTCGATATTCAGGTAAAAACCAGACTAAGAGACGGGGAAATAGAAAAGATTGAACTCTACCACGAAAACAACTTATTGGCTACTGAAAAAAGCCTGGATTTCACCTACCGCCTTAAGGCTATTTCAAAACTTGGCCCTAATTTATTAAAGGTTGTTGCCACGAAAACCGATAAACTTGAAAATACCCGTTATAAAACATTCTCTGCCTTATCAGACATCACTCCGGAGGTAAACCAATTTGAGTTAGTAAATGAATACCCTCATTCAACTGAATATTTCACACAGGGATTAGAGGTGAATAACGGATTTTTATATGAAAGTACGGGGCAGGAAGGAACTTCGGCAATACATAAAATCACATTTCAGACAGGAAATGTGATTTCAAAAGTCAACCTCTATAAACAATATTTCGGAGAAGGCATCACCATCCTCGGTAACAACATTTACCAGTTGACCTATAAATCAAAAAAAGGATTTGTATATAACCTTTCCGATTTTACTTTGACCGATAGTTTCAGAATAACATCGGTAGAAGGCTGGGGCCTGACAAACGACGGGAAGCACCTTATCATGAGCGACGGAACCGACAGGCTTACCTGGATCAACCCTGAAAATTATTCAGTCATAAAAAGCCTCTATGTTGCCACCGATAAAATGCATATAAAAGGATTAAATGAACTGGAATTTGTCAATGGGTCTATCTTTGCCAATGTCTGGACAGAAAATTATATTATTAAAATTAACCCTGAAAACGGGAAGGTTATCTCAATAACTGACCTATCAGAACTCTACAGCCATTTTATTGCTGAAACCCCGATTGATGTATTAAACGGGATTGCCTATATCGAATCGAGCGGAAATTTTCTTGTCACCGGCAAGTTCTGGCCTATATTGTTTGAAATAAAACTGCTTTCAGAATAAAGTAGGAGAATCCCCGTAATTTATACGACCGAGGTGTTTATAAGCCAGTTCAGTCACTTCCCTGCCTCTTGGCGTCCGTTTTATAAATCCTTCCTTTATTAAAAAGGGCTCGTACACTTCTTCGATGGTCCCGGCATCTTCTCCTACAGCTGTCGATATAGTAGTTATACCAACCGGTCCTCCCTTAAACTTGTCGATGATGGTCAGCAGGATACGGTTATCCATTTCATCCAGGCCGTATTTATCAATATTTAACGATTCAAGGGCATGGGTCGTTATTTCCATACCTATCTTTCCATCGCCTTTTACTTGTGCAAAATCCCTTACTCTCCGTAACAAAGCATTTACAATCCTCGGGGTGCCCCGGCTACGCGATGCGATTTCTTTGGCAGCCTTATCGTTTATTGGCACATTTAAAATTGAAGCCGACCTTTTAACAATCCATGTTAGCACTTCAACATCGTAATATTCAAGGTGCGATTTAATACCGAATCGAGCTCTAAGTGGGGATGTTAACAATCCTGAACGGGTTGTTGCTCCAATCAGGGTAAACGGGTTTAATTCAATCTGGATAGATCTTGCACTTGGTCCTTTATCAATCATTATATCGATCCTGTAATCTTCCATGGCTGAATAAAGGTATTCTTCAATAACCGGCGACAGGCGGTGTATCTCATCAATAAAAAGGACATCGTTTGGTTCGAGGTTTGTTAATAATCCGGCAAGGTCTCCGGGTTTATCTAGTACTGGCCCTGATGTAATTTTAAATCCAACATTCAGTTCATTTGCAATAACATTTGACAAGGTAGTCTTACCTAATCCCGGTGGGCCATGAAGTAAAACATGGTCAAGCGATTCCCCCCTCATTCTGGCAGCCTTTACAAAAACCTGCAGGTTATCGACAATTTTTTTCTGCCCATGAAAATCATCAAATCTGAGCGGCCGTAGCTTTTGATCAGACTCCCGGTCGTTCTCATTATATGAGTTACTCCTTAAATCAATAAATTCGCCCATCTCAGATTATTTATAGTGAGGGGAATTTCAGGTAATTTCCAGGATATCAAGCAAATCCTGAAGTTTCGCCATCCTGAAAGGTTTTGCCATATATTCGTCCATCCCGTAACTCAGGCATTTATCCCTGTCATTATCGAGTGTATTTGCTGTCAGGGCAATTATAGGGGTACGTTTCATATTATCTTTCTCTTCAATTTTCCTGATAGCTACTGTCGCTTCCAATCCATCCATTTCCGGCATCATTATATCCATGAGTATAAAATCACATTTTTCTTTCTTAAAAATTTCCAAGGCGATTACCCCGTTTTCAGCTATAATAACCTGATGATTTTCTTTACGGAGATTAAACGATACTATTTTTTGATTTAAAGGATTATCTTCGACTAATAATATTTTATACTTAGCTTTCAATATTTATTAATAATTATAGGAGAAACAAATATAGTTATAATGATAATAATTATAAGATGTTGAAATAAGTTAATAAATAGTTATTAGTAATTTTCGATATGTTTTTATCATATACTTAAACAATTTATTAACCGGTTATTTTTTTTGCTGTAAATAATTTAGAATGTAATTAACAATAGACTTATAAAGCGGATTTTTTTTTGTTAAGACGAAAAGGATGTTTATTTTATGTTGAATATTATTTTGAATAAAAATAGAATTTTTACTTGACTTTTAGAGGAATAGGTGTATAGGAAAATTAAATAATATTAATCAACTTTTTTTATTAATTAATATTTATAAATTTTAAACCGATATTATTTGTGTTATTAACAAACCAAAGTAATTTTAACGTGTTTTTTCAGAAGGTATTACTCACAGTATGACAGATAAATTTAACATACTTGTTGATAAACTGAATAAGTTCAGGAGAAAATTCTGTTTTTATAAACTGATACGCGGGATTTTACTTACACTATTAACCAGCTTTGTTGCTTATACACTGATATCGGTTATAGAGTATTTTGCCTATCTCCCTTCACTGGCACGTACTTTTATTTTTTACTCAGAGTTGGTTTTATTTATCCTCCTTTTTATTCTGCTGATTCTTTCCCCTTTATTCCAGTTATTAAAAATTGCAAAACAAACAGGCTTCGAAAAAATTAATAAAATTATTGTCAGCCATTTTCCGGAAATCAAAGATAAACTGTTAAATATCATCGAACTATCAAAAATTGGAAATGATAATTATTCGGCAGATATAATATGGGCAAGCATCGACCAGAAAATTGACAATATTAAGCTGTTTAATTTTAGAAAGGCCGTCGATTTTAAACAACTCAGGTTTATTGGCTTATACCTTGCGGTTAGTTGCAGCGTAATAATTGGAATCATCATTTTTGATAAGCCGGTAATTGCTGAATCGAATTACAGGATAATTAATTACAAACAGGATTTTTCAAAACCAGCTCCTTTTAAATTTATTATACAGAACGAGGAACTGGTTGTAAATAAAGGAGACGAATTTACCATTAAACTTCTATGCGAAGGAGAGAGTTTTCCTCAGGTTGTGTACATAAACATAGGGGAAAATAATTTTCTAATGAAAAAAAAAGGGAATAATAAATTCGAATATAAAATTGAATCTGTAATAAATAGTTTTAATTTTTACTTTACTGACCTGAAGTACTTTTCCGATAATTATTTTTTAACTACATTACCAAAACCAGGTATATCTGAATTTAATATTAAAATTAAGCCACCTTCATACACAAGGATTTCTGAGGAAACTATTAACAATAGAGGCGATTTAAAAGTACCTTTAGGCTCTGTATTAACCTGGAAAATAAGATGTATAGACACTGATTCACTTTATTTATGGTTTAATGAAGTTGAAAAATTGTATGCTAAAAAGAATGGAAACTGGTTTGAGTCCATTAAGAGAATAAAAGATGATAGTTATTACAGTATAAATATTAGTAATTCATATATTGATTTTAGAGAAGAGCTCTCTTTCTCAATTTCTGTTATTCCCGATTTATATCCTGAAATTAGCGTAGTTCAGACACGGGATTCGTTTCAATATTCGAGGTTTTATTTTAAAGGGAATATTGCTGACGATTATGGATTTTCAGCATTAAATTTTCATTTGAATGTTGGTAATTACGATAGCATTGTACCGCTTCAGGTTGTTTACAATCTTATAAATCAGGAATTCTATTATACAGTAGATTTCAGCAGTTATCAATTTTCTGATAATGAAATTACCTATTATTTTTCAGTAAGCGATAATGACCGTGTCAACGGACCCAAGACAACAACATCGGGTAGTTTTATTTATGTGGTGCCTACCATGGAAGATATTATAAGGCAGGATAAAGAGCAATTTGCGGAAATTGAAGATTTAATGGATGAAAGCCGGCAACTTGCTAATGAAATAAAAGAGGGGCTTGAAGAACTTCAGTATAAAAACCTTGACTCAAAAATTTCGGATTGGGATAAATCGCAATTAGTGAATGAAATTGTAAACAAGAAGAACCAGTTGGAGAATTTACTTGATAAGATAAAAGAACGGAATCAGGATTTAAACAATTTTGTTAATTCATTTACAGAACAAGACAAAGAGATTGTAGAAAAACAAGCTCAAATTGAGCAATTGCTCGAAGAGATAATGAGTGATGAGATAAAAAAATTAATGGAAGAATTCAGCAAACTCGCAGAAGAGTTCAACGAGAAAAATTTTAACAGGTTAAATGAACAACTCAATATGTCGTTCGATGACCTTTCTAAACAACTGGATAGGAACATCGAAATTTTAAAGAGCATGAAAGTTGAACAAAAACTGCAGAATGTGATCGACAGGATGTATAAACTCGGGAGTAATGAGGAATCGTTGGCTCAGGAAATAAGTGAAAGCCGTAATTACGAAAAAGTACTCGAAGAAGAAGATGTAAACAAAAAAGAATTAGGTGATATACAGGAAAGCCTTAATGATGCACTTAAAATAAATAACGAGTTGAAAGAGCCTTTAAATTACGATGATTTTGATAATGAATTTAATAATCTAAATAATTTATACGAGGAGAATAAAGATAACCTGAATAATAAGCGGCGGAAAAAATCGTCACAAAGCATTAATAAAACTTCAGAGGAAATTAAGAGTTTGGCATTCAGCATGGATCAACTGCTTCAGTCGAATACAATGGAGCAGAATATGGAAAATATTGATGACATCAGGCAAATTCTTAGTAATCTGATTTATTTTTCGTTTAAGCAGGAAGAAATATTAGGGCAGTTATCAGGAATAGATATTAATGACCCTAGTCTTAATTCAATTAAACGAAATCAAAAAAACCTGAAAGACGAAAGTATTGTAATTAAGGATTCATTATATACACTGGCAAACAGGACTCCACATATTACAAGTGTAGTTAATGTGGAGTTATTGAATATGGAAATATACTTAGAGAAATCGTTGCAGGAACTCGAAGAGGGGCGAATACCAAATTCAAGGCAAAGCCAGCAATTTATTATTACATCGGTAAATAACCTGGCATTACTTCTGAATGAAGCACTTGATAGACTTGAACAAATGATGGCATCTAATATGAATGGAAGCCAAAATTGTGAAAGACCCGGAAGCGGGCAGAAGAAAGGAGGAAATAATTTAAATATGCTAAAACAGTCATCAGAGAGTATCAGGCAGCAACTTCAGAAAATGATTGAAGAGATGAAAAAAGGCGATTCTCAGAACATGAGCCAGATGTTAGGGCAATCATTAATGCAGCATGAAATGATGCAGAATATGTTACGTGAAATGATAAATAACGGAAATGTTGGCAGCCAGGCAGGGAATCAGTTGCAAAATATTGACAGGTTACTTGAAGAAACAAGAAAAGAATTGATCAACAGAAGTATTTCAGAAAAAACCCTGATGAGGCAAAATATGATAAGAACAAGATTACTTGAAGCAGAAAGGGCTGAAATGGAGCGGGATTACGATAATAAAAGGGAATCACAAACCGCAGATGAAGAATTTTACAGTAACCCGGTAAAATATTTTGAGTATAATAAAACAACCGGTTTCGGAACAGAACAGTTTGAGCAGAGTATTTATAAACTAAATAATTTTTTTAACAGGAAATATAAAAAGTATATTGATATAATTGATGGACAATCGCCATAGATACAAGGATTCCCTTATTATACGATCCAGTGTTGATTACCTGAAGGATGTTGAACGATTTGTGGAAAGTGTTTTTAAACAAAGGGGAATTAGCGACGTAAAATTTAACCGGTTGTTTTTATGTGTTTCCGAAGGCGTATCGAATGCAATTATCCATGGAAATAAAAACCAGCTTGATAAGTATGTAAAAATAAGAATTGAATTAAATCATATTGAAGCAGTTATCACAATAGAAGATGAAGGCTCTGGTTTTAATTATGGCGAGGTTCCAGAACCTGTTGGAAATGATAATATTTTGAAAGAGCAGGGCAGAGGCTTGCATATAATAAAAACATACGCTAAAAATGTAAGTTTTTTAAATAGGGGAAGTACTCTGAAAATTATATTCGATATAAGTGCAGACGATACAATTTTTTCATGAAGGTATTAGCCGGATTAAAATAAACAGGAAGGCTATCAGAATTTTTATTTTTGATTTAATAAAAAAAGAAAGTAAAACATGCGGGGATATTTCTTTCATATTTTGTTCCGATCAATATTTGTTGCCTCTTAATAAAAAATATTTAAAACATGATTACTATACTGATGTAATTACTTTTAATTATTGTGAAAATGATATTATTTCAGGGGACATATTTATTAGTGCAGAGAGGATTAGAGATAATTATATTAAACATAATACGGAATTTTTCAATGAGTTGTACAGAGTAATGTTTCATGGAATACTACATTTGATTGGTTATAATGATAAGATGGCAGATGAAAAAAAATTAATGAAAGAGAAAGAGGATTTTTATCTTAATGAATTTTTAAAACAAGAAGATGTTGCCTGAGTATGATGTAATAGTTGTAGGAGGGGGTCATGCTGGTTGCGAAGCAGCTGCGGCGGCTGCCAACCTTGGCTCGAAAACCCTGCTTATTACGATGGATATGGCAAAATACGCACAGATGTCGTGTAATCCGGCTATGGGTGGAATTGCCAAAGGGCAGATCATCAGAGAAATAGATGCCCTTGGAGGATATTCAGGTATTATTTCCGATAAATCGACGATTCAGTTTCGTTTATTAAATAAATCAAAGGGGCCGGCTATGTGGAGCCCCAGGTCACAAAACGACCGGATGAAATTTTCTGAATATTGGAGGAATTCACTCGAAAGAATTGAAAAGCTGAATTTATGGCAGGATTCAATTGTTGAACTTATTTTTAAAAGAAAAAATGTAATAGGTGTTAAAACACACTTGGGAATTGAATTTAAATCAAAAACAGTAATCCTCACTAACGGAACTTTTTTAAATGGTTTGATTCATGTAGGGAAGAAACAAATTTATGGTGGACGGATGGGAGAAAATGCCGCCTATAATATTACTGAACAACTTGTCGATGCCGGTTTTGAAATGGGAAGGCTAAAAACAGGGACACCGGTCAGGATCGATGGAAGGACAGTTGATTTTAGTCAAATGACGGAACAAAAGGGTGAAACCGGTCATTATAAATTTTCTTTTCTGCCATCAGCAAAAGGTAATTTAAAACAACGGTCATGTTGGATAACACATACCAATCCGGAGGTTCATAAAATATTGGAAACCGGATTTGATGAATCACCCATGTTCGACGGAACAATACAAAGTACCGGTCCGCGTTATTGCCCAAGTATTGAATCAAAACTAAAAACATTTGCTGATAAGCTGCAACACCAGCTATTCCTTGAACCGGAGGGAGAAGACACGGTTGAATATTACCTTAATGGATTTTCATCATCACTTGCCTGGCCTGTCCAATTAAAAGCACTTCAAGCTATTCCTGGTTTACGACAAGCTAAGATATTTAGGCCAGGCTATGCTATTGAGTATGACTACTTCCCCCCTACCCAACTCAAATATACACTTGAAACGAAACTTATTTCTAATTTATTTTTTGCCGGGCAGATTAACGGTACTACTGGATATGAAGAAGCTGGAGCTCAGGGAATTATTTCTGGAATTAATGCACATTTTAAAGCTCAGGGCATAAACAAGGAATTTATATTAAAAAGGGACGAAGCATATATTGGCGTCTTGATTGATGATTTAGTGACAAAAGGAATTGATGAACCATATCGGATGTTTACCAGCAGGGCTGAATATAGAATTTTACTCCGGCAGGACAATGCAGATGTAAGATTAACTAAAAAGGCTTATAATTTGGGGCTGGCTTCCACAGAACGAATGAATCTTTTAAAGGATAAAATTAGGCACCGGGATAAAATAATTGAATTTGTAACAAATTTCAGCATAAAGCCATCTTATGTAAATCAGGCACTTATTAAGAAAGGTACACCTGCCTTAAAACAAGGAGTAAAGTTAAAGGATGTGTTATTACGTCCTCAGATTTCAATATGTGATTTAGTTCAGCATATTGCCCCAATGCAACAAATTCTGAAGGGCATTCCTGATGATCAAAAGTATGAAATAATTGAGTCAGCGGAGATTTTAATTAAATATTCAGGATATATAGAAAGGGAAAAGGCACTGGCAGAAAAACTCAACAGATTAGAAAATATTGTAATTAAAAATAAAATTAACTATGATAAATTAATTTCTATATCAACGGAAGGGCGGCAAAAGCTAAAAGCCATAGATCCAGAAACTATTGGCCAGGCAAGAAGGATACCAGGTGTTTCACCTGCAGATATAAATGTGCTTTTGATAATGTTAGAAAAATAATGTTTCACGTGGAACATTGTTTAAAATTCATACATAGCGTAATAGGTTTTTGGTAGTTTTTTATATATTATAAAAGGAAATTAGTATTTAAATAGATTTATGATGGGAAAAAAATATCAGGGAATAATCGTTGATGTAGTTAACCGATGCAAATTTAGAGGAGAAATCACCTTGAAAGGCAATAGGATTTTTTCAGTCCGGGCATGCGAACATGAGAACTCAAATTATATTCTTCCGGGATTTATTGATGCGCATGTCCATATTGAAAGCTCTATGACCGTGCCGTCTTCTTTTGCCAGGATGGTGGTTCCGCAAGGAACTGTCGCCGTAGTAAGCGATCCGCACGAAATTGCAAATGTAATGGGCGAGCAGGGGATTGATTATATGGTTGAAAATGCCAACAGTGTCCCCCTGAAAATATATTTTGGAGTGCCATCCTGTGTCCCGGCTACACCATTTGAATCATCAGGAGCAGTTCTTGACAAAAATGATGTTGACCGGTTATTGGCAAGAAAAGACCTTTATTACCTTTCTGAAATGATGAATTTCCCGGGAGTGGTTTATGATGACCCGGATGTGATGGGTAAAATAGAGCAGGCAAAAAAACACAATAAATTAATTGACGGGCATGCTCCGGGATTAAGGGGTGATAATTTAAGAAAATATATCCAGTCAGGAATTTCTACAGACCATGAGTGTTTTTTATACGAGGAAGCAGTTGAAAAAATTAAGCTGGGAATGAAAATACTGATACGTGAGGGAAGTGCTGCAAAAAATTTTGACGAACTATGCCAGCTAATTGATGAATATCCCGAAAAGGTTATGTTGTGTACTGACGACTCGCACCCGGAGACGCTTTTGGAAGAAGGGCATATCGACAAGATAATCAAGAAGGGTCTTGGCAAAGGAATAGGGCTTTTTAATCTGCTGAATGCCGCGTCAGTAAATCCTGTACGGCATTACGGTTTGAATATTGGATTGCTTCAGGAGGGCGATCCCGCTGATTTTATTATTGTCGAAGATTTAAATGAATTCAAGGTGCTTGAAACTGTCATAAACGGCACCAGCGTTTATAAAGGCGGAGAGGTATTGTTTTTAGATATTAAACCAAAGCCCATAAATGTTTTTAACCGGGAAAAAATAACTATTGACGATGTTGTTTTAAAAGCAGAGACTGCAAAAATAAGGGTTATTACTGCAACCGACGGAGATTTGATTACAGGGCAGGAAATACATCCTCCCCTGGTGAAAGATGGCAATGTTATTTCAGACACCAGCCGCGATATTTTAAAAATGGTTGTAATGAGTCGTTATAAAAACGAACCTGTTCAGGTAGGTTTTATTAAAAACATAGGCATTAAAAAAGGTGCAATTTCCAGCAGCATAGCCCATGATAGCCACAATATTATTGCGGCTGGGGTTTCGGATGCCGATATTGTTTCGGTGGTAAATAAGCTTATCGAGAATAAAGGGGGTATTGTTGTGGGAGATAAAAATATGCAATCAGGGCTAAAACTGGAGGTGGCAGGTTTAATGTCGATAAAAACAGGGACTGAAGTCGCATCATTATATAAGCAGCTAATTGAACAGGCAAAGAAATTTGGTTGCCGTCTTGAATCTCCTTTTATGACCATTGCTTTTATGTCTTTACTGGTAATACCGGAACTTAAACTTGGCGACAAAGGATTATTTGATGTCAACAAATTCGGATTTGTTGACGTTTTTGTGCAGGGATGAAACAGATTACAGGTGTAAATAAAAATATTGACTATCTTAAAACATTAATATCAGCACTTCCTGAACAACCAGGGATTTACCAATATTTTGATTTAACCGGGAAAATTATTTATGTCGGGAAAGCAAAAAACCTGAAAAAAAGAGTTTCCTCCTATTTTTCAAAAAAGCACAATCATAGGAAAACAGCCCTGTTGGTACGTAATATTGCCAATATTAAGTATATGGTTGTCGATACAGAGGAGGATGCATTGCTACTGGAAAACAATTTGATAAAAAAATATCAGCCACGCTATAATATCCGGTTAAAGGATGATAAAACTTTCCCATGGATTTGTATAAAAAATGAGCGTTTTCCGAGGGTTTTTAAAACACGTCACATAGTCAGGGATGGATCCCAATATTTTGGTCCGTATACTTCTTATGTGTTGGTAAATACGTTACTGGATTTATTCCGGTCAATATATAAATTACGAAATTGTAATTATAACTTGTCTGAGGAGAATCTGGAGAAAAAGAAATACAAACTGTGCCTTGAATACCATATAGGCAATTGCTGGGGGCCATGTGAAAATCTTGTTTCCGAGAAAAAGTATAACGAAAGCATCGATGAAATCGTGAGCATATTGAAGGGTAATATAACCGGGGTAATCGGGCATTTAAAAAAACTAATGAAGAAATATTCCGGGGAATTCAAATTTGAAGAGGCCCAGGGAATAAAAGAAAAGCTCATATCTCTGGAAAAATTCAGAAGCCGCTCAACCATTGTAAGTTCTACAATAACGGATGTAGATGTCTTTTCATTTGTTGAAGATGATAAGTTTGCTTATATCAACTATTTAAAAGTGATTAAAGGAGCAATTATACAAACTCATACTATGGAGTTGAAAAAAACACTTCAGGAAAAAAAGGAAGAGTTGCTATTAATGGCGATAGTTGAAATCAGGCAAAAAATATTTAGCAATGCAAAGGAAATACTTATTCCATTCAGGCTTAATCCTGTATTGAAAAACATTAAATTTCGTGTTCCCCAACGTGGTGAAAAAAAGCATCTTTTAGAGCTATCTACAAGAAATGCAAAATATTACAGGCTTGAAAAAGAAAAGAGACAAATTCTTGCCAATCCAAAAATTAGGACGGAAAGGATTTTAGAAACAATTAAAAAGGATTTGCAATTACAGGAATTGCCTAAAAGAATAGAATGTTTTGACAATAGTAACCTACAGGGGTCAAATCCCGTCGCATCATGTGTGGTGTTTATTAATGCAAAGCCGTATAAAAGCGAATATCGTCATTACAATATAAAAACAGTTGTTGGATCTGACGATTTTGCCTCGATGGAGGAAGTTGTATTCAGGCGCTATAAACGCCAGATTGATGAAGGGAATACATTGCCTCAGTTAGTTGTTATCGATGGCGGGAAAGGACAGTTAACGTCTGCTGTTAACGCACTGGAAAAGTTAGGGTTAAGAGGAAAGATTACTATTTTGGGAATTGCCAAGAAACTGGAGGAAATTTATTTTCCTGACGATAGTATACCATTATACTTAGATAAAAATTCAGAGACGTTAAAAGTAATTCAGAAGTTACGCGATGAAGCACACAGGTTTGGTGTAACATTTCACCGGCAAAAACGGTCAGGTGCATTTTTAGGTTCCGAACTGGAAAATATTAAGGGAATCGGCCCCTATACAATTCAGAAATTACTAAAAAAATACAAATCTGTTGTAAATATTAAAGAATTGTCATTTGAAGACTTGGCTGATGAAATTGGCCGGGCAAAAGCGATACTGGTAACAGATTATTTTAACCAGCATTAAGTGAAAAAACGAAGAGTTCTTCTGGGATGAATGGTGGTGTTGAAAATACCGTAATTAATTGCTCAACCCACGTCGGTTTCTTCCGGGCAGATAGCGATTTTTTAAGACAGAAAACGTATTATCGGAGGTGGATTTAAAGAAAGTGCATATTAGTAGGGAGGCCGGTACTTCTCATCCTTTCCCAGCAGGCCAATATAGCTTGCATAGCGGCTTTCGGCTATCTTTCCGTCTCTCACAGCCTGTTTGACCGCACAACCGGGTTCATGAGTATGAGCGCAGTTATTATACTGGCATTCAGAAGACAATTCAAATATTTCACGGAAATAATGTGAGATTTCCCAATCTTCCATATCCAGCATCCCAAAAGCTTTAATTCCAGGTGTATCAATAATATAGCCACCAAAATCCAGTTCATGCATTTCAGAATAGGTTGTGGTATGCTTGCCGGTTTTGTAAAGTTCGGATATTTCTTTTGTTTTCAGGTTTAAACCTGGTTGAAGAAGGTTTATTATTGTCGATTTTCCAACGCCACTAAGCCCACTGAAAAGGCTTTTTTTATTTATCATCAGGGCTTTAAGTTCCGGCATGCCCATTTGAGTTTCGGCGGAAGTCTTCAGACATGTATAACCAATACCCTCATAGAGTTTTATAAGATGTTCAATTTTTTTAAGTTGGCCTGGTCTAATCAGGTCCATTTTGTTGAAAATTAAAATAACAGGAATCCTGTATGCTTCAGCTGAAGCCAGATACCGGTCGATAAAGGTTGTTGAGGTTACAGGGAATTCAAGGGTAACTATTAACAGTGCCTGGTCGATATTTGCTGCAATAACTTGGGATAGTTTTGACAGGTTTTGGGAACGCCGGACGATGTAGTTTTTACGGTCAAGTACCTCTGTAATCAAACCGATTGTTTCTCCTTTCGGCCCTTTTTCGGTCTGAAGTATTTTAAACAGCACATAGTCACCAACAGCTAAGGGATTCGTACTTTTTATCCCTTTTATCCTGAAATTCCCTTTTATTTTACAGTTGATTTCAAGACCATCCTCGCGTTTTACATTAAACCAGCTTCCTGTTGTCTTTATGACCAAACCTTTTTTCAAACTCAATATATTTTAATTAATCCCATTCCAGAATAATTTTACCGCAGTTCCCTTCTTCCATTATTTCAAAAGCTTCCTGAAATTCAGAATAATGGAAACGATGTGTAATAACAGGTGAAATATCCAGCCCTGATAAAAGCATCATTTCCATCTGGTACCATGTCTCATACATTTCGCGGCCATAGATCCCCTTCAGGGTTAGGCCTTTAAAAATCAGTTTACTCCAGTTAATTTGGGTGGATCCGGGCAGAAGCCCGAGGAGGCTGATTTTTCCCCCGTTATACATTAAATTCACCATGTCGTTAAAAGCAACCGGAGAACCGGAACATTCCAACCCGATATCAAATCCCCCGACCATGCCCAATGATGACATTGCCTTGCTGATACTTTCTTTTTGCGGGTCGATTACTTTGGTAGCCCCCATGTTGCGGGCCAGGTTGCGACGATACTTACTAAGGTCAGTCCCGACAATATTCCGTGCTCCTGCGAATTTACAGATGGAGGCAGCCATGGCACCTATAGGGCCGCCGATCCCGGTAATAAGTACGTCTTCTCCGATCAAGGGGAATGAAAGAGCAGTGTGGGTAGCATTTCCGAAAGGGTCCATTATAGATAATATTTCGTCCGGAATGCGTGAATCAATGTGCAGGACATTTTTTGCAGGGACAGATATAAATTCTGCAAAACCGCCATCCCTGTGAACCCCAATCCCGATAGTGTGGTCACAGATATGTTGCCTCCCCCGGCGGCAGTTACGGCAAAATCCGCAGGCTATATGCCCTTCGACAGTAACACGCTCGCCAACTGAAACCCGGTCAACTTCTTCCCCGACTTCAACAACAGTCCCCATGTATTCATGGCCTATAACGACCGGGGTTTTTATGGTTTGTTGCGCCCATTCATCCCATTTATAAATATGAAGGTCGGTGCCACAAATGGCGGATTTTTTTATTTTGATTAACACGTTATTCGGGCCTGGTTTCGGGACAGGAACCTCTTTTAACCATAGCCCTTTTTCTGCTTTCGATTTTACAATTGCTTTCATTTTCTATATAAACTTGATTCTTGCCTGCAAGTTAATACCTTTTAAAAAGGAAAAGACTATTAAATATCATAATAAAAAAATCAGGCGAATCAACTAATTTTTCGGATTAAGGGCAATGTATTTTCCTGAAATATAGCGAACCGGAAACCATGCTACGACAAAACCGATTGTGATTACTGTAAAAAAAATTAAGAGCAGGTCCGTGAACTGTATTTCAACCGGGTAAGCCGGGACTGCGAATGAGCCGTTTCCGGGGAATTTAAGCAACTCAAAGTGGACTTGGGTCCAACATATTACCAGGCCTGCAAAAACCCCTAAAATTGCCCCGGAAAGCGATATAAGCCACCCTTCGAACAGGAAAGCCCTCCTTATCATGCCCTGGCCGGCACCCATACTTTTTAAGATGGCTATATCATCCTTTTTATCGATAATAAGCATTGTTAAACTGCCAAGTATGTTGAACGAGGCAATAATTAAAATAAAGACCAGAATAAAATAGATTGCCCATCCTTCCGATTTCATGACCTTATAAACCAGTTCCTGCTGCTGGTACTTATTTTTCACATGGAACTTTTCACCTACTTCCGACTGGATTCGTTTCTGTACATTATCGACATTGGCGCCAGGTTTCAGCTTTAATTCAAGCGCACTGACATTCTCTTGTGTTTCAAAGAGGCTTCGCGCAAATTCCAGAGGCACCAGTATATATTCTGAATCGTAGGTTTCCTGGACGCTGAAGATGCCGGAGGGGAAAATATAATCGTGGTTCAGCGAACGTGATAAATTTACCGATACCCTCTCCCCCTTTTTTGCTGCATAAACATGAAGCGGGTCAAGCAGGTTAGTCCTGATTCCAAGATTATTTGCCACCCCAAGCCCGGCAATTGCATAAAAATTACCTTCATCTTCGAAAAGGCATTTCCCGTCAAAAATCAGGCTGTCAAGATTTGTGACCAGTGTATAGTTAGGGGATACGCCTTTAATTTTCACCACATCCTGCGACTGGCCGTATTTTATAATAGCGCTTTCTTCCAGCACCTGAGCCATGTAAGCAACACCTTCGGTATTTTTAATTTCCTGCAGGTTTATGGCCTGCGGGTTGAACGTTTTTCCTTCGACGGCGGTAATTTTCAGGTCAGGGTCGAACGCACTGAACATGGAACGGATAAGGCTGTCGAATCCATTATATACCGATAATACGACAACAAGGGCAAGTGTGCCGATTGTTACCCCCATTACCGCCACGCCTGATATTATATTAATTATATTTTGTTTCTTTTTCGATACCAGGTAACGCCTTGCTATATAAAACGGAAAATTCAATTTTTTTAATATTAAGCAGTAAGTGTGCAGAAACAGGTTATTGTTTTAATAGTTTATCGATATTGCCGATATAATCGAGGCTATCGTCGATAAAAAATTCCAGTTCCGGGACAACCCTTAACTGTTTTCCCACACGCCTTCCAAGGTTGCCCCTTATTTGCTTCGACACTATTTTAATCTGGCTTAAGATATTATCACTGCCTTCGCTGGGAAAAATACTTAAATAGACCCTTGCCAGGCCGAGGTCACGGGTAGTCCTCACAACTGTAACACTAATCATTTTACCCCTGAAGTAATTCCTGCTTTCTTTTTGAAAATAGTCTGCCAGTTCTTTCTGGATCAGCCTTGATACCTTATTTTGCCTCGTGGTAAATTCTTCCATTCCTGCTTCTCATTACTTATTTTGCAAAGGTAATTAAATATGAGGAATCAGGTAACAGGGGTGAAAACCTGTATTCGGAGAATATTTCAAAAATCAAAAAAAACCGGTATTATTCAACTTTGGTTTTAATTATACCAATCCTGCCTTCTGTGTCAATACATTCCGCAGAAATTATAAAATCGCTTTTCAAACCGGCAAGGGGAACTTTAACCGGGACAGGATTATCCGTGCTAAGTTTTAGTGATGGATTCCAGTATAGTGTTGAACGAAGTTTTTTCTTATTCACAGATAATTCATTTATTACACTGTGAAAATCACGTGAAATACGATAACCGTTTTTATACAGTTTTTCTCCTTCGTTTATGGTTATGTTTTCAGTTGGGATTGGTGATGCTTTTTTTGTGATTATTTCTATTACCCCGGCGCTTGCAAAACTGGTAAATCTTTGTACAGACGAAGGATCGGTATACACGTTTATTTCTGCAACCTCAAGGGGGTGAATATTATCGAGGCTTGAAGCAGAAGTACCAAAGTTTTGGCCATCAATGAAAATAATTGCCCCACCCTGGTTAAGCAGAGAATTGATCATTCCTGAGAACACAATTTTACCGTCGATTAACTGATATGATTTAATGGATTTGATAACCTGCATTAAATCGGTTGAGCTTTCCAGAAGTTTTTTATAGTGTGGTTCTGTTTCTCTTGGTTTGAAAGGAGGCACTTTTGGGGGTTCTTTAATTAATCCATTGTTTTTTGCAAGGTAATTCAGCATGTTTTCACGTGAAACATCAATTCCCGCATTGGTTAAATCCAGTTGGCTGATATGTTCACCCAATTGCTCATCGAAGGTTTTATTTATTACCACAACGTATTCTTTTTTCCCTTCAGCATCAGTCGCTCTGATTGTAAAATCCTCTTTATTGACCGGATTTAAAACAGGAAAAAAGAATTTGCCGTTTGCGCCTGTCGTTTGTGAATACATTTTCATGGTGCGCTTATCATGGATTCGTATTTTTGCATCAGGAATACCAATATTATATTTTCCTGTTACCCTGCCGCTTAATCCCAGGTGGTTGTCTGTAATTTCAGGTATTTCACCCGGATTAAGGCTGAGGATATTGTCCCATGAAAATCCTTCAATACTATTGGAAATTAGCATATAATCGATGGCAACCTTGTTTAATTCTTCTTCGCCTGACAGTTTGCCTGCAGGGATTTTATTTGTCAGTTCTGAATTAAAATTGAAATAACCAGAAAGGCTTTCAGTATGCTCCAGCAAATTGTACGAAGAAACAACAGAAAACTGTACCTCTACAGAAATTAGTGAATCTTTTTCGTTAAAGCCGGCAACCTCCTATTCAAT
>Ga0272442_10002094_pt1 | contig 29340 bp, 19 predicted proteins | sample SSMForm2O_FD_200262 | JGI IMG/M metagenome (GOLD analysis project Ga0272442, IMG submission 200262) | Marine sediment archaeal communities from Little Sippewissett salt marsh, Falmouth, MA, United States - SSM-Form-2O | ecosystem: Environmental > Aquatic > Marine > Wetlands > Sediment ...
AAGGACGTAAACGCGCTATCGAAAATTATGATTATCGTGTTATCGCTAAGAAATTTGTCGAGATTATCTCAGAGAGGTTTGGGATTTCATAGATGGATAAAAAGAGCAGAGACCTGGTTGAAAACACAAAACAAGCCGCCATTGAGGTTTTACTCCATAATGCACACGGCCCCTATCGTGGTCTTCCGCGAACCGCCGGATGGGGATATCCGGAACCTTATACCCGGGACCTCATGATTAGCTCGCTTGGCATTCTGCTTTCGGGCAATAAGAAACTCATCAAGTCCTTGAAGAAGACCTTGGAGACTGTGGCCAGGAACCAAAGCCGCTTAGGACATATCCCCTCCTTAGTTCACAATTCAGACGATCGCGGCTCGAGCGATTGCACTCCCTTGTTTCTTATGGGCGTCGCTCTATATCGAAAGGTATCAGGCGAAGATGATTTCCTTGAGCCGGCGGTGAATAAGTCCATGCGATGGATGGAATATCAAAGTCCCTCCGACCGGGTTATGGTGGACCAGTTGCCGACGAGCGACTGGCGGGATGAGCAATGGGTGTGCGGATATGGTCTGTTTGTGAACACGATCGTCTACAGCTATCTGAGGCTTCTTGGTCAACATCATCGCGCCCATCAGATCAGGGACCAAATGGGCAGATTCACGGTCAAAGGTGACAGGCAAAATCACCATGTTCATGAAGGATTGGTGCTCAGGCACAAGCCTTACTTTGCATTATGGTCCTACAAAATCTATAAGAGCGAGCGGTTCGATCTGCTCGGAAACAGCCTCGCGATTCTTTCGGGCATTGCATCTAAGTCAAGGGCCAATTCGCTCATCAGATGGATTGAAATCGAGTGTGGAGCGTTGAGGAAGAATGAGTTGCTTGCCGTCGATTTGCCGCCTAATCTTTTTCCATATATACAACCGGACGATCCTGACTGGAAGCCGAGGTACGAAAAATACAACCCGCCGGGTGAATATCACAATGGGGGCGTCTGGCCGTTCGTCTGTGGATTCTATGTGGCGGCTCTGGTGGCTGCCGGAAAGTACAAGCTTGCTGAAAAGAAGCTCGTCGCCCTTGCCAAGCTGAACCAGCCGGCGCGTGTAGCAGACGTGGAATTCGGCTTCAATGAATGGATACGGGCGCAGGATGGAACGCCTCAGGGCCAGGATTGGCAGACTTGGTCGGCTGCGATGTACCTGTATGCCGCAGCTTGTCTTGAACAGAACAAGACGCCGTTTTTCGATGATATCAGGCACTATTCCTGGGCTCACAATCCTTGAGCCCATGAGTTGGACCTGAGAGCATGTGTGAGAAAGGAAGAATAGATGAAAAAAGCAATGTTTGTTCTCTCAGTCAGTTTGATAATCGCCTTTTTCCTGATCCAAATCTCTCCGGCGCATGCTGAGACGACGGAACAACGCGACGCCCGGATGCAATGGTGGCGCCAGGCCCGCTTCGGCATGTTCGTTCACTGGGGCCTCTATTCGGGTTTGGCCGGAACGTGGAAGGATAAACCCGTCGGCAAACGGGGCGGCATGGAATGGATCCAGCAGCGCGTCAAGGTGGACACCTGGGAATATGCCCACGAGGCGGTTCCGCTCTTCCGTCCGGAGGAAGGCTTCGCCGATGATTGGGCAAAACTCGCGCGTCAGGCCGGCTGTCAATACGTGGTCTTCACCACCAAACACCACGACGGCTTCTGCTTATTCGATTCTCAGTACACCACTTACGATGCCCATGACCTCATCGGCCGGGACCTTTGCAAGGAAATCGTAAATGCCGTCCGCTCCGAAGGATTGAATGTCGGCTTCTATCACTCCGTCATTGATTGGCACCACCCCCAGTACGATTATGTCAAAGCCGATCAGTTGCCCCATCCGCTCAAGGGCAGGTCCTCGCCGAACGGCCCGCGCCATCATGATATCTACGTTGATTATCTCCACCACCAGGCGCGCGAGCTTTTCTCGAACTACGGTCCCGTGGATATCATCTGGTGGGACTATTCGAAAAAGGGCAACGAAGGCCCGTTTTGGCGCGCCGACGAACTGATGGCCATGGCGCGCGAACTCCAGACGGGCATTATCTCGAACAATCGCCTCTATCACATCCCCCATATCGAGAAGGACGATTCCGTGGATCGCCTGCGAACCTGGAAACCGGAGCAAGGCGACTTCACGACGCCCGAACAGACCATTCCCTCGACCGGCGTCCCCGGTGTCGATTGGGAGGTTTGCATGACGATGAATACGACGTGGGGATACTCCGAGCACGATCACGCATGGAAATCCAATGAGACGTTGATCCGCAATCTCGTCGATATCGTCTCGAAGGGCGGAAATTATTTATTGAATATCGGCCCGAAAGGCGACGGCTCGATCCCAAAAGAAAGCATCGAGTCCATGCAAGCCATCGGCCGATGGATGGCCACGAACGGCGAAGCGATTTACGGCACGACCGCCAGCCCCTACGAGCGGCCGGAATGGGGCCGATACACGAAGAAGGCTAATAAGCTCTATGCCCATGTGTTTGAGTGGCCACAGAATAGCATTCTTCAAGTGCCCGCGGGCAAGTTGCGCATCAATCGTGTCTATCTGCTTGCCGATCCCAACCGAACGGCGTTGCAGACCGAAAAGAAATCGGACACTCTAATCATTCGGCTCCCAAACAAAGCCCCGGATAACATCGCCTCCGTCGTCGTCATCGAACACCATCAGTAAAATCAAAACACAGAAAAAGTTTTGACCGGATGTCCCGTAGGAACGACGACAAAACTTCATGGCAATAGGCAATATTAAACCAGCTTGACTGGTTTTTGGGTTTTGGCGCTTTCGTAGATAGCGAGGATGACTTCGACGGCTTTGCGGGCTTCTTTTCCGTCGATCCAAAAATCCTCACTGGTTTCGAGGGCGTCGAGAAAGGCCTTGAAGTTCCGCGTGTGGTTTTCGTGGGTGATGGCCGCCGGGTCGGCGACGCCGCCCCCGCCTTCGATCTCGCCGAATTTCTTGAGGACTTTGGCATCCTCGGGCTTTTCGTCCGCGAATTGCCAGACCGTGATGCTGTTTTCCACGTTGATGATCGTGCCTTTGGTGCCGGTGATCTCGAACCGCCGGAATTGGCCCGGGAAGGAAGCCGTCGTGCCGTAGATCATGCCCAGCGCGCCGTTGGTGTAGCGCAGCACGGCTACCGCGGTGTCCTCGGTTTCGATCTGTGGATGGCCCAGTTTACAAGTGAACGCCTGAACCGTCTCAATGGGCGGCATGACATCGCATAGCATGTCCACCATATGGATGGACTGGTTCATCAGCGCGCCGCCGCCGTCCAGCTTCCAGGTGCCGTGCCAGGAGTCTTTGTAATACTCGTCGGTTCGCCACCAGGGCACGAAGATACTCGCGTACGTAATCACACCGAGGCGTCCCGAATTGATCGCCTCTCGCAAAGGTTCCATCATGTCGTTGAACCGGTATGGGAAGATGCCGCCCAGGCGCGTGCCGGCCTTTTCGTGCGCTTCGATCATCGCGTCGATCCGCTCCAAGGTAATCTCCAGCGGCTTTTCGCAGATGACGTGCTTACCCGCTTTCGCTGCGTCGATGGTCGGCTCCATGTGAAAACCGCTCGGTGTAGCGATGGTGACGATATCGATCTCATCGCTATCGAGCATTTGTTCGTAATCGTCGAATGCGCGGACGCCGAATTTGTCCGCGAGGCTCTTGGCCCGGTCCGGGATTTTATCGCAACAGCCAACCAGCTTGGCGTTGGGGATGTCCCCGATGGAGCGTGCGTGAAAATCCGCGATCAAACCGGCACCGATAATTCCAAAATTCCAGCTTTTCATATCTGTTTCCTTTCCGTGTCGATCCTCGTAGGGTGGGGCTTGCCCCACCATGATTGTTTCAGATTTCTTAACAGAGAATCGGTGGGCCAAGGCCCACCCTACGTTTTTAGTCGCAAGCCAGACCGACCTTGTCGGCGAGCTCCCGAACGGCGGCAATCGCCTTCGAGAAAAGCTCGGGGCCCGTCGAGCCGCCGAACTGGCCGCCAGTCTGCAAGTGCGGCTCCATCGTTAGACAACCGTCGTAATCCATCGCCGCAAGCTCGGCCAGCAATTCCTTGATTTGCCCATCGCCCTCACCCGGGATGCTGCCGACGTCTGCCGAACCGAGCTTCCAGTCCTTGATGTGGACGTGGACGACGTACGGCTTCATCACGGGCCAGCAGACCTCGACGTTGTTGGTGAGCTTCTCGCCCCAGACGAAATTCGCGGGATCGTACACCAGCCGGAGCTTCGGCGAATTGACGGTCTCGACCAGGTCCACACAATTGGCGGCCGTGTGGCCGTAGATGTGGGCCTCGTTCTCGTGGACCATCGTGACGTCGGCGTCTGAAAGCACCTCGACCTTCGCGGCCATGCGCTCCATCACCTGATCGCGGTAGTCGTTGATGTTCTTGCCTTCGGGGGCGTAGTAGCTGAACATCCGGATGTACGGCGTCTCGAAGAACACGGCCAGATCGACCGCGTGCTTGAACTTATCCAGATGCGGCTCGAACGGCTCGTCAAGCCTGACCTTACCAATGGGCGAGCCGATGGCGCTGACCTTCAGGCCGTGGTCCTCGATCATCTTCTTTGTTTCATTCAGCTCGGATTTCGTCAGGTCCATGAGGTTTTTCTTGTTCACAAAGCGCGGCTCGATATACCCGACCTTTTCGCCGGCAAGGTACTCGACCTGTTGCAAAAAATCGTCGGTCACTTCATCTGCAAATGCACTCAGTTTTGCCATTTTCTTTTCGTCTCCTAATAGAAATAACTAATGCAAAGGTATTTTAAGCCTATATGCCGTCGACTTGAAGCGCGAAATTGAAACAACCTCAAAAAGCCGAAAACTCCCCTTCACAGCATTGAACGCTGAGCGTGCTCTGTGGTTTTCACCAGACGATCCCGGTTACATGCCCCAATCCCAGCATGAAAACACCCATATTAATCGCCGCGATCAGGAGGATGCTCACCCGCGGCCAGATACCGTGCAATGCGCAATAACCGATCAGGAGGACAACCGAGTTCGGCATGAACATAAGGGGCGAGGCGCCGATCCACTGTATCCAGGAGCGGTTGAAGAAGTTGTCGCAGTTATCATTCGGCACAAGCATGATCACCGCCAGAATCACCAGACCGGCCACCGCCTGAGACCTGCGGCCAAAGGCATACAGGATTGCCAGAATCAGGATGACCACGAGCGAAACGGCGGTCAGGAGGTAATTGTATTTTAAAAGGTGGAGGTGATCCGGGATCCTTGGCCAAAAAGTGAGCACGGCAGGGCGAAATGGATAGAACTTATGCAGGGCGGAGGTGCATAGAACGGAAAGCACCAAAAGCAGCCAGATGAGAAGTGCCTGATATTTAACGGGAGGCTTGACATGCTCCAGCGTGCGGGGGAGCTGCCAGATGTAAAAGCAGATGATGCAGATAAGCAGCCCAATCGCCGAAAGAAATACCGGTACGAACCACGGGTGATAATTCTCGCAAGCGCTCAGGAAGTCCCAAGCTGTGATTGTAGAAATCAGGAGGTTCAGGCTCAGAAACAAGAGGACAGTACCTCTCAAGGGAAGTGACTTCGTCTCTGTTTCATTTGTTGCCATTGGGTATGTCAGGTATTACAATCGATCCCATCTAATAGCTTGTTGCTAATTCGGGTAAATCCCTTTTGATTTCGTCCACGCGGTAGCCGAAGCCGGGGCCGCTCAGGGTGGACCAATCCACCTGGCCGTTGCGGCGTCGATAGAGTCCCGGATGCACGGCCTCTTCCGGCGCCGAGGCGGCCGGGTAGAACTGCATCCCGTTGGTCTCGACGCCCATGATCGTCCCGGCGTACGCGGCTAACAAGACGTGCGGGATTTGGGCGAGCATCGGATTCGTCAAATCCTGAACCATCAAGGTCATGCCGTGCGCCTTGGCCCAGCACAGGCTCAGCAGCGCCCCGGTTTGCGTCTTGCAGGTCTTCAGCGCCACACCGGTCCAGCCCAGGCGGCGCCCGAGCCGAATCAGTCGCCAGTCGTGGGCGCTTTCGTCCATGAACAACGGTTTGCGAGCCGAGACGCTGTGCACGTCGATCTGGTTCAGCTCCAGATCGTAGGGAAACGGCTGCTCGACGTACAGGATCATCTGGTAGATGCCGGGGTAGTCTATCATCAGCCGGTCCAGAATGTCGTTGACGTAAGCGGGATCGGTGACCGTGCAATTGAAGTCGCTGGTCAGCCAAAGCACATTATTGTTGATCGCGATCTCGCCAACTCTGAGTAAGCGTTCATAGTCCCACGCCGAATCGTTGCCGCGCAGCTTGACCTTCAGGCACGTCAGGCCGTCGCGCCGGATCCAGTCGGGTAGCAAGACGGGGTAGCCGTCGTCGGGCTCCTCACCGGTTAGCTCGGATGCATCGAGCAGGTCTTTGCCGCCGACAAGGTGCCAGGCCGGTAAGGTCGTGGGAGGGGAATCAATAAGAAAGTCGGCGGGATATTGGCCGGCAAACGAGATATCGCACCCTTCCGAAGGCTCGATATAATCAGACAAGTCCCGATTCATGAATTCGCTGGTATAGGTCGAATACACGTCTCGTCCGAGAAGATTGCCGTAGGCGTCGTGCACGGCGATATCAAACAGCGAGCAGCACACTAAAGCACACAAGTGGGGCATCGGCTCGGCATCCTCGCCACGCTCGCGGTTGATTTGCTTCAATAAGTTCGGCAGAGCCATCTCGATAAAATCGCTGCCCAATTCGATCGGGTGGCCCTTTTGATCGAACTTCGCCCAGGCTTCGGCCAGCATCCGGCAAAAGCGCAGCATCGTATCGCATCGTTCCTGGTAGCCCAGACTGCTGGGCCAGGTCCACTGCACGCTGAGCGGCGTCTCGCCCCAGCCCCGGGCCGTCTGCCCCTGCTCGTTCGCGACCGTAACACAGGTCCGTGCACAAATCACGGAGGTCGTTATCTCCGGCCCGAACTTGAGCGGGATTCGCATCTCGGTCGGAATAAAATACAAATCAACAGATATCGGCTTAATATCAGTTTTCATTTTTTCTCCAGTGCTTTACTGTATCGCGTGAGCTTACGTGTCGCAGGCCTCCCCTCTTCAGGCTCGGCCCACGTTCTTAAAGTACTCGTTGTGAAGACCATTGTCAACCATCAAACAAAATCGATATTTGATCTCATTTTCTTTTGAAACGGAGCCTTGCGAAACCGGCGGGCCTGAGATATATTTGTGAATGATTGAGACAGTCAATGAGAAAACAGGATGGTATAGAATCTTTATGAAAGGAGCAGGTAAATGGCACTTAACCGAAAACTAAAAATGGGAATGGTTGGCGGTGGACCCGGGGCGTTCATTGGCGATGTGCACCGCAAGGCGTCTCGGTTGGCTGGCGGTATCGATCTGGTCGCCGGGGCGTTCGATATCAACCCGCGCAAATCGAAACAACAAGGCCGGGAACTGCTGCTCGATTCCAAACGCGTCTATGGCACGTACCAGCAAATGATCGAGCGCGAGCTCAAATTGCCGGAGGGTGAACGCATTGACTTCGTATCGGTGACGACGCCGAACAATTGGCATTTTCCGATTGCCAGGGATTTTCTCGAAGCGGGCTTCCACGTGATGTGCGAAAAGCCCATGACGTTCAACGTCAAAGAGGCCAAGGAGCTCAAACAAATCGTCAGGAAGTCCCGCAAGGTGTTCGGCCTGATGCACAACTACACGGGCTACCCGATGGTCAAGCTGGCCCGTGACATGGCCCGCGGCGGCGAGCTGGGCAAGGTGCGCAAGATCGTCGTGCAGTACCCGCAGGGCTGGCTGGCCACGGCGCTGGAGAAGACCGGCCAGATGCAGGCCGCCTGGCGCACCGATCCGAAGCAGAGCGGCGGCGCCGGCTGCATGGGTGACATCGGCACGCACGCCGAGAACCTCTCGGAGTACATCACCGGCTTGAAAATCAAGGAAGTCTGCGCCGACTTGAGCATTTTCGTCAAAGGCCGGAAGCTCGACGACGACGGCAACGTTCTGCTTCGCTTCAACAACGGCGCCCGGGGCGTCCTGCACGCCAGCCAGGTCTCCATCGGCGAAGAGAACAATCTGGCCATCTGGATCTACGGCGAAGAGAAGGGGCTGGAATGGCACCAGGAACATCCGAATTATCTGTATGTTAAGGTGCCGGACGGACCGGAACAGGTATGGAAACGTGGGAATCCGTACGTCGCCGACAAGAGCGCAGCGGCTGGCCGGGCCACACGTTTGCCGTCGGGCCATCCTGAGGCGTTCTTCGAGGCCTTCGCCAATACGTACTGCAACTTCGCCGATACCGTCCGCGCCAAACTAACCCGAACGAAAGCCGATCCGCTTGCTCTGGACTTCCCGAACGTGGACGACGGCCTGCGCGGGATGCTCTTTATTGAGACGGTCCTGGCCAGCACCCAGAGCAAAAAGAAATGGGTTGCGTTTAAAAAGTAATTGTAAGGAGGGAATGGAAATTAGGAGTATTGAGAATGTTAGACGTGCACAAGAATAACGATCAGCAAAGCCGGCTATCCCGGCGGGATCTCATGGCCTCCGCAGCCGCGGCGGCGGTGGCGATCTCGGCGGGGACCTCGACCGCGCAAGCGGCGACACCGTCAGGTAAATTCAAGCTCAAATACGCGCCGCGTTTCGGGCAGTTCAAGCAACACGCCGGGGAGGATCTGATCGATCAGCTCAAGTTCATGGCCGATCAGGGCTTTTCGGCAATGTTTGACAACGGCCTGATGAGAAAACCGAAAGACGTGCAGGAAAAGATCGCGCGCCAGATGAGCCGGCTGGACATGACGTTGGGCCCGTTCGTTTTGTATGCCGATTTCGGCGTGAAATCGTTCGTGACCCGCGATCCGGAAATCCGCAAGATGCTAATCGACCTGATGAAAAAGGGCGTCGAGTGCGCCAAGCGAGTCAATGCCCAGTGGGCGCTGGTCGTCCCGGGCCGGTTTGATGAGGGCCTCGAATGGGATTATCAAACAGTCAACGTCATCGACAATCTCAAGTATTGCGCCGATGTGGTGGAATCCTCGGGACTCGTGCTCGTGCTCGAGCCGTTGAATGCCTGGACGAACCATCCCGGCTTGTTCCTGACCAAGATTCCCCAGGCGTACCAGATCTGCCGGGCGGTCAACCGGCAGTCGGTTAAAATTGTCGATGACATCTATCACCAGCAGATTACCGAGGGCAACCTCATCCCGAACATCGACATGGCCTGGAGTGAGATCGCCAGTTTCCACATCGGGGACAATCCCGGCCGGAGAGAACCCGGCACTGGAGAAATCAATTACAAGAACGTGTTCAAACACATTCACGGGAAGGGCTATCAAGGTGTCTTGTGTATGGAGCACAGCATAAGTATACGCGGCAAAGAAGGCGAGGTTGCGCTAATTGAAGCGTATCGGGCCTGTGACGATTTTTAGGCTTGACGGGTATTCTTTTCATGTGAAAAAAGTCGCGTCCTTCAGGGCGCGACTTTTTTATTTCCACCTTTAATACGGATTATGATGATACCTCATGCAAACGACCGGATTACCCCCAACCTATGGGGTAGTTTTAAAGATTTATTTTACTGATGTTTCTCTTAAGGTAGCCTATATATTTCCTCTATTTCCCCGCCTAATTTCGACCCATGGTGAGTGCCCGTAGGATTGTTTCTGTCCAGCACGATTTCAGATTGCAGAAATCCCGTGATGTGAATGCCATCTGTCCTCAGTACAACTTGCGTAGAGTGATCAGAGTTAGGGGTTTTCTTGAGTTCGTACATGAAATTTGGTGAAACAACCTCCGCTTCAGGTGGGAGTGCAGGCCACTCGAAGTATAGGTTTGGTTTTGTCGTTTCATTATAGATATAGTAAGTCGTGTTCGCTTTTTTCCATATAAGGGGGGGGAACCGTCCATCACCTGCCACGGCCAGAGCTGTATGCCCATTCTTGTGTAGAAAAAAGGAATCTTGTTGAAAAAGACCGGAATTTAACTCCTTAATTGCGTTATTATTGAAAGGAATAAAGTACCAGTTTCCCAACAGAAAAGGACCTGTGGTCTGTTTGTGGTTTTTATAGTCTGAAAGTAGATATTCATTGGGTCCCAACATTATTTTACCATGCATAAGGGCATCTGTATCAACAATCCAAAGAACCGCTTCATATCCTTGTCGGCCTTTTGCTATGGATACTTCCTGAGCATTTGACTTGATCCACACTTGTCCCATTGAAGGCCAATTATTTGAGCGATGTGAAGTTGCAATATCTCCATTCGCCAACACGAGGGAAATGGGGATATCAATACTTTCTGACGGATTCTCTATGCCCAATATCAAAACAACATAGTAGTGACCAGGCTCCGGGGAGCGAATGTCCGCACCTGAAGAGCCTCCAAATTTCAAGCGATTGCTCAGAGTGTCAGAACTAAAACGCATTTTCCCGAAGAATGGTTCTACACCTCGATGGATTTTGACGCTAACCGAAATACTTTTCTTAATGAGATCGGAAAGCAACTGCTGCTTCCGTTTCTTAGCGTCACTCGAAAAGGAACTCCGAGCATAATCGTCTAAAAAGCGTTCATATGCAGAGACAGTGTCTAACTTCTTTGTCGCGTTCCACGCAATCTGCTCAACTTCCGTTTCGGCCGTTTTTTTGTACTTTCCACTCGGATAATTCGCAAGATATTCCTTAAACGCATTAATTGTATTACTCTTCTTGGCCAGCTCCCAATCAATTTCTTCAATTTGCTGTTTCACCTCAGGAATTCGTTTGGATTGAGGATATTTTTGCATAAACGCTACATAGGATTGACGGTTTCCTGTGTTTTTCGCTTCTTGCCATTCGATATCCTCTATACGCTGCTGTGCATCTTTACAGAATGTACTTCCTTGATACTTATTCATGAAGTTTTGATAAGCCACAACTGTGTTTTCCTTTTGAGCCTGCTCATATGATAATGCAACAATACGCTCTTCGGCTGGCTTTCTGAACTTTGATTCTTCATGATGTTGAATGAAACTATGGTATGCTTCAATAGTGTCGATTTCTTTGGCTTTCTCAAAATCAGCGATCGGAGAGCTACAAGACGAGCATATTATGGTGGACCCAATCAACAGTAACGCGAGTGTGCTTCTCTTTTGCATGACTGTCTCCTTCTAATCTTATCTTATCCTACTAACAAAATATGATATGGTCCTATACGATCCAACTCATGGCCGATCAGAGCTTTTCGGTGATGTTCGATAACGACCTGATGAAAAACCGAACGGACGTGCAGGAAAAGATCGCACGCGAAATGAGCCGACTGGACATGGCGCTGGGTCCGTTCGTTTCGTATGCCGACTTCGGCAAGAAATTCTTTGAATACTTTTACTCCAAAACGACAATTCGTGTGAATCGGACGAGCGCCTTCTTGGTCGCCAGGTGGGGCTCGATGGCGCCCACGAGGCCGACTTTCTTGCCGATCAGTTTTTTTAAATCCATCTGCGCAATGGCCCCGCTCGGCATAGCATAACAGACCATTTTTCCCGAGCTATTAACGATTCGGTAATGGCCCGGGCCAAAGGTCGCATACGGCTGAAGCTTTCCGATGACGGCATACTTGCCCATGTTTTGCACTTCGGCAAGCCGCGCCTCGCGGGCCTTCTCGATGCCCGTGGCCGTTTTTTGCAACTGCTCGTTCTGAAGTTCCACTTGTTTGCTCACGGCCAGGGCCAGTTCGTACCCTTCTACTTGCTGGAGCACGAATTCCGCATAGCGCACGACCCGCCCGGCGTCTTTGTCAGTGGCGATTTCCTTGAGCGCCTTCTTTAGATCCGTGTAATCCTGCTGGTCCATCGGCTTTTTACGCTCGGCTTCGACCTGCTCTTGCAATGCGCGATATTTCTCGAGATGCGACGGGGGAGCAGGTTCAAGTGTTGGCGCCGGGGTCACCGCCTCGGCGGTCACGGCATTCGTATCGTTCGGCCCCTGGGGCAATGGCTCGACCGACGTCGGCGGCGGTGAGGTCTTGACGAGCTTGGGGGCCGGCTTGGTGTATTGCGTGCTCACCCAGAGATAGGCAAAAGACGGCGGGGCAATCTTGAAATATCCGTCCGCCTGCTCGCCCAGCAGCTCGACCTTTTCGTCCTTGTCGAGCATGCCCTGTCGCGTGGTGGAATACATCGCCTTCTGGTAATCGGAGCCGGCATAGACCCGGACGCTGTTGCCGGTGACGATCCCGGTATCGGGATTGGCCGGATCGATCCTGACGTACTGCTCCGAGATCCAGGAGAACGTTCCGGCCGGAGGGACGATGCGAGACCAACTGAACTGCCGGGAGACAACGGTGACTCGATCGTCCTTGTTGAGAAAGCCGCAGTGGTAGAAATTGGTGCCCGGGCCGGAGCGGATTTTGACCCTGTCGCCGGTGATGAGGGCATCGTAAGGATAAGATGGGGTATCGGCGACGGTCGGTTGGCCGGGCACAGTGGTTGCCGGGGCGCTGGGCGCAGAAGCTTCTTCCTGGGCGAAACCAACGGACACCAAAACGACGGGGACGATAAAAATGAGGAAACTGGTAGAAAAACGCATTTTTTTGCCTCCTACAAAAGATTTCCGTATCTGACATCCTTAAATTAACAGCCCTACAACTCCTCGATTCTCTAAATTAGCATCGACGCCAGGGGATTGTCAACTTTTTTATTAAGTTAAAATCGCCATTCAGTGGAATTTTTCAGGGAAATTTTCAATTTTTACACGCACCCGAAGGAAGTCAAACCCGCAGTTACCCTGTGGCAAACGTGATGGGCACAGCGCTAAAGGGAATCGAGTGTTAGGCGCTCTTAGTCTTTTTTCACATTCCTCAGTTGCCACTCGTAGATGGAGAGCACTTTCGGGATGGGCCTTGGAGCGACGGTGAGTGAAAACGTTTCGTTGTCTTTCATATGTGCAGGTTTGGCCTTGCCTGAGACGGTTCTGCCGGAGCCGCCGTAAAGCTTGTTGCCGGTTATCTCTATGCCAATGCAGTCCGGCGTCGCTAACGAAACCATCGGCGATTTGCCATCCTTGAGGATGAATACGTTATCCTGGATGATGTGGTCGAAGCTTGTGGGTTTCGCGAAAACTCCCGGGCCGCTATCCACGACGAAACGATTGTGGAGGATCAACCAATTTTCATTCATGCCGCCCATCCAGAGGCCCGCCCTGGGTGAGCTGACGTCGCAGTGATAGACGACGTTGCGCGGGCCGTTCGGGCCGTGCGCCGCATCCTCCGGCGGCGAGGCCCACATGCCGTAGCCATAGCCGCCGTGGCCCCGCACGGACTCGATGACGCATTGTTCGATGAGGTTCTCGTTCGTCCAGCCGGCGTGCCACTGGCCGTCGCTTTCGTGGAAGACGCTTTTGCGAATGACGCAGCCGCTGGCGGCCCACTGGAAAAGCGGGGCGTGCCGCATCTTGAACGTCTCGACGTTTTCTATCAGGCAATCCCAGCAGCGGTCCCAGCCGGTATAGGCGGTGCCGCCGCCCCCTTTGAACCAGGCGTCATCGAAGACGCAGTCGCGAATCTCGCACCATTTGGCCATCGAGCCATAGACGGGAAAGCGCCCGCACTTTTTGATGGTGACATCTTTGGCCCAGCAATTCCAGCCGTGGTAGAAGATCGCGCCGCTGATCCAAAGATTCTCCGTTTGCTCCAGTGACAATGCTTCGACGCCGCAGCGCCGGATGGGGACGACTTTCTGCGCGTAGGCGCCGTCGATAACGGGAAACTCGATCCGCAAAGGCTGGTTGACGGTGACCGTCTTGCCCTCGATGCCGGTGACAATTAGCTCGTACATGCGGTACGAGCCCCACAGGCAGGCGTTCTTCGTGAGCTTTTTCCACCGGTCGGTCGCGGGGCCGTCGATCAGGATGCAGTCCCCGACGCGGAGCCCGTCGGTGCTTTGCAGTCTCAACTTCATATCGCCGCGTTTTCCATCTTCGGCCAGCTTGAGTTTCCCACCGACCGTGCCTTCGCCCGCAAACGTGATGGCGGCCCGCGCGTCCGCGACGGGGTCTTTGTCTTTGAACGTTGAATCGAGAATGATGGGAATATCCCCTGTCACTTTTGATCCGTCCTTGTATTCGGCGATGCCCTTGAGCGTCTGTTTGCCGTCCGTGACCTTACCAATGGCGTGACGCCCGTATCGGGTGAAGTTGAACGTGTTGCCGGAGTGCTTGCCCCGAGTCCAAGTGCCAATGAGCGTATCGCCAATTCGTATGGTCATCTTCGCCAAATCTTTGGGCTTGGCGTGCATCTCGATCCGGGTATCCGGACCCACTCTGTCGCCTGCCGAGGGGCTGTAGAAAACCACGCGGTCGTCCGAAACCGAATAACGGAAAATGAGGTGCGTTTTGTCAGGGCCCTGCCCCCGGATTACGACGTTATTGTGGCGGACGGTCACCGGGCGATCGAGATAATAAGTGCCTTTCCCCAGCAGCACCGCCCCGCCGCCTTTGTCCCCTGCGGCTTGACAGGCTTTTGTCAAAGCCTTTGAGTCGTCGATATTGTCGTCGGGCTTGGCACCGAAGTCTTCGACGGATGCCACTACTTTGACTTTTGGGATACCCCCCTGGACGCCGCATTTCGTCCAGTTCGGATAGACGATCCCATCCGGACCCAAGATGTCGGCGGGTGTCATTCGGTCCGTTTCGTTTGCTTTGATCTTATACAGTCGTTCCCATGGGACGATGTGCGTCCGACCGGCTTCGGCAGGGAGATCCAGTAGAATTACTAAAATCAAAATACAGCCCGAAACAAATGATTGTGTTCGCATCATCCTTCTGCTCCATATAAATATCATCCTTTTATATCGTTCAGATTATCAATAAACTGAAACTCTACTAAAACCGGTTTATGATCTGATGGATAGAGACCATTAACATTATAATCCACCTTCTCATAGCTAAGGACTTTGACATTTCCCTTGTATAAGATCCAGTCTATTCCCTGGCCCGGCTGTGCACTGTCTTTGAGTAGGAGAGGGTTGTCTGATTTTCCATCTCCAACAAATGTTCTGTGCACGTCACCTCCCGGTCTTGCATTGAAATCGCCCATCAGAAAAACAGGCCGGTCTTTTGTCCATTCGCCGAATCGGTTGAAGGCATTGATTCTCTCCAGGATGAGTTTGGCGCTGTTCAGTTTTGCCAGGTTATAGCCGCTCCGGGCAGTAAAGAAGTGTGTATTGAATACGTAAAACTCCTGGGTGTTTTCCCAATGGCCTCTGTAATCCTCAGGGTATGGACTGGTTTTCCCATCAACCGGCCGGTTTATAACGGCAAGGCGCGCCCAGGTTACAATGCGTGGATTGATCTGGGGTCCGCTACCCGGTATTTCCGGTGTTTCAGACAACTGAAAAGTCGCCATCTCCCGGAGGCGAAACTTGTCACGCCTGAAGAATATAGCCATGTGTTCATCATCATCACCACCCTTGCGACCCTCCCCGACAACCACGTATTCGGTCAGTTTATCCATCAGGAAATCAATCTGCTCCTTCAGGCCTTCCTGCGTTCCAATGATATCCGGACTGTATTTGTTAATCATATCCACTTGCCAGTTGCGGCGAACCGACCATGAAGGCTTAAATGTCGGGCTGGCAAACTTCAGATTATAGGTCATCACTTTAATCGTCTGTCTCTTTGAGTCCTGGCTCTTGTCTTGCCGTGCATTTACGACAGTGCATAAAGTGACAAGAACAATGACCGTGCAAATCACGTTTTCTTTAAATTCCCTCATTTTCATGATCCTTAATGTTTAGAAGGTAGGTTCTCCAAATCAGAACAACAAAACTGTCTTAAACAGCATCCACAGGCTCCATACTATCAAAATCTCACTTTTGTGTACGTATTTGCCTGGGAAATACGGGCTCCTATCGTTCGTGTTAGTAGCAAAACCGGCTTGTAAAGTCAAGGGCAAATGGACAAGCCTGGGGAATTGTGATCGTAGAATAAACCTTGACAAGAATTAACGAGGAGGATTATATGCTGAGAGAACGAATGCGTTTTCAAAAGCGGAGGTTTGAGGCGTGCCGTGACATTGATCGTAACTGGAGGTCGAAGCAAATGGAACGAAAAAGACACCCCATCGTAATCATCTTGATTGCCTGCATTGTATCCGGCAGCCCGGCTGTCGCAGCATCGTCGGAAATGATTTTCCCCGGCGAGCGCTGGCAAGAGGCGACACCCGAAGCGCAGGGCGTGGATTCAGCCAAGCTCAAAGCGGCGGTCTCGTATCTGAAGGACCATTCCGGCAAAGACGGCGTCAAGGAGCTGGTCATTATCCGGAACGGCCGACTTATATGGAAGGGCGCCGACATCGACAAACAGCATGGCGTCTGGTCGCTGACCAAATCGTTCACGAGCACCGTGCTGGGCCTGCTCATCGACGACGGCAAGGCAACGCTCGATACCCTCGCGAAGGATTACGTCCCCTCTCTGGCGGCAGTCTATCCGGACATCGCATTGCGGCACTTTACCACGATGACAAGCGGATATTACGCCGTCGGCGACGAACCGAGCGGCAGTTACAAGCACGGGCCGAGCCGGACGCCTTTCAAGCCGGCTCCGAAACCGTTGTTCGAGCCGCCCGGCTCGCGATACGCCTACTGGGACTCGGCCATGAATCAGTTCGCCAACGTCCTGACTCGTATCGCCGGTGAACCGATCGAGGACTTGTTCAAACGACGAATTGCCGATCCGATCGGCATGGACCGGTCGAAGTGGGACTGGGGTGATTTCGGAAAGATCGACGGCATCGTCGTTAATGGTGGCTCCGGAAACAGTAACAGGCACATGTTCATTTCGGCCCGCGAGCTGGCGCGATTCGGCCATCTGTTTCTTAATCGCGGCAAATGGAACGGCAAACGGCTCGTCAGCGCCGCATGGATCGAGATGGCCACCCGCCCGCAAGTCCGCGCATCCATACCGCTGGAGCCGTTGAGCGGGGCGGACGGCCGGGGGACGTACGGTTTCAACTGGTGGACCAACGGGGTCAAGGCCGACGGTAAACGAAAGTGGCCGGACGTACCGTCCGACACGTATACCGCCAGCGGCTATAACAATAATGATATGTTCATCATCCCGGAGTGGCACATGGTCATTGTCCGTCTCGGTCTCGACCAGCGGGACGTCCCGATCGGCGATGCCACATACAATACGTTCCTTAAAAAGGTCGGCGAGGCCATCGAACAAAACCCGAGTCATTCGATTCTGGAAAAGATTGGTGTCACGCGCGGGATTTGTGTGCTGTTGGGCGAGACAACGGGAGCGCTTGCGATTGAGTTGGCGCGTGCAAGCAACTTGCTGATATATGTCCAGTTGTCGCAAGATCAAGACGTTGAGACCATCCGCAGAGCTGTCGATGCGACGGGTCTGTACGGCACCCGGATCTTTGTGGACAAAGGCCCGTTGGCGAAGCTGAACCTGGCCGACAATATCGCCGATACGGTCATCGGTTTGGAGGGGCCGAAAGGGATTCCCGAATCCGAGGTGTTGCGCGTTCTGAGGCCGCAGGGAAAGGCGCTGTTGGGCCTCGATGTTCTTGTGAAACCATTTCCGCCGGGAATTGATGACTGGAGTCATCCGTATCACGGCCCGGATAATAATCCGCAGTCAAACGACCGCGTCGTCCGCGCGCCTCACCTGACCCGGTTTCTGGCCGAGCCGCGCTATGCTCCGCTGCCCCAGGTGGCGGTCGCGTCGGCGGGGCGAGTGTTCAAGGCGTTCGGCCACGTTGCCTTCAAGACCCGAGAGGAGCCATTGCTGAACAAGCTTGTGGCCTTCAACGGCTACAACGGCACGGTCCTCTGGCAGCGGGACCTGGCCGAAGGGGTGATGATCCATCGCAATACGATGATCGCGACGCCCACCCGAATTTATGTGGGCGATGATACATCGTGCAAAGTCATCGACACTGCGACGGGCCGGCTCGTGGATGAGATTGTCCCCCCGGTAAAGGTTGCCGGCGGGACGTTCTGGAAGTGGATGGGGATCGAGGACGGTGTCCTCTACGCACTGGTCGGCGAGCAGGAGCAGAGGGACCCGACCATGCGATGGCGGCGGGAAAAGCACGGCTGGCCCTGGAATCCTATCTCAAAGGGTTTCAATCAGCCGGACGGTATTAAGGATAGTCAGAAGGCTTATCTCGCCCATCCGTGGGGATTCGGCCGGAACGTGTTGGCCATCGACCTCGTGACCAAAAGAGTCCTTTGGAGTTATCGTGAGAATGAACCGATTGACGGCCGGGCGATGTGTATGAAGAACGGGCGTATCTATGCTTTTCGCTTCGGCACTTACCTGACTTGTCTCAATGCGAAGACGGGTGCTGTCGTCTGGCGCAAGACGTCGGGCAACTCACCGGGATTTTTCGCGGCAGTCGGTCCATACTCGAACCGGCAGGGCGCCTCCTGGAACTGGCGAACGACATGCTATCTCAAATGCAGTGACGATGCGTTGTATTTCGCCGGCCCGCAGGTTGGCAAGCTCTTAGCCGTCTCGGCAATGAACGGCGAGCTTTTGTGGACCCATCCGTACAATAACTTCCAGTTGGTGCTGAGAGACGACGGGCTTTACGCCATCGCCGGCCAAAATGACAAGGGGCATCTCAGCCGGAAGTTCGATCCGCTGACCGGTGACATATTGGCCGAATTCGAGACGGGCCGGCGGGCCTGCACCCGACCGACCGGCGCCGTCGATGCCATCTTCTATCGCGCCCGGGGTGGATCGACTCGTTTCGACCTGGCTAGCGGCCAGCCGCAACTGGTCTCTCCCATGCGCGCCCAATGTCACGATGGCGTGACAATTGCCAACGGCCTGTTATACTGGTGGCCTTCCGTCTGTGATTGTCAACTGACGCTTTACGGTATCACCTGCCTGGGGCCGGCGGGCGGCTTCGATTTTCAACCATCGGACACTGAAGCAGAGCGTCTCGAAATCGGTGAAGGGGACATAACAAACGTGGCCGTCCTGCCCGAATCCCCCGCTGACTGGCCGACCTTCCGGGCCGACAATGTGTGTAGCGCCACGACGCCGGTTACGATTCCCGATAACGCTGAACTCATATGGCGATATGCACCGAAGATGAAACTCCCCTCGGCGGGTCCTCTACCGACGGCGCCGGTAACGGCGGGCGGTCTGGTCTTCACCGGTGGCCCGGACGGCATCGTCCGCGCGCTGGAGGCTTCGAGCGGGAAGCTCCGATGGAAGGCTTACACGGGCGGCGCCGTGCGAATGGCCCCGACGATCCGGGAAGGGCGCTGCTTTGTCGGCTCCGGGGACGGGTGGGTCTATGCCTTCGAGGCCAAAACGGGCCGACGACTCTGGCGTTTTCGCGCGGCGCCCGCCGAGCGAAAGATTCCCGTCTATGGCGGCTTGCTTTCCACCTGGCCCGCCGCCAGCGGTATTTTGGTCGAGGACGGTGTCGCTTACATCGCCGCCGGCATTGTGGACTATGACGGAACCTACCTTTATGCCCTGGACGCGAAGACCGGCCGGGTCAAGTGGCGGAACGAATCATCCGGGCATCTGAACGCCGAGTCGCGGTGCGGCGTCAGCGTTCAGGGCCATTTGCTGCTGAACGACGGCAAGCTCTATCTGGCCGGCGGCAACGCCGTCTCCCCGGCGATCTACGATGCCACAAACGGCAAGTGCCTGAACGATCCCGATCAGGTCCAACGCATCACACAGAACAACGTGCTCTTGACCTACAGTCCTCGCGGCTGGGAGCTTTCTTTGCTGGCCGGTCGTGTCGTTGCATGTGGCAGGCCCTTCTACGCCCACCCAAACTACGATGTTTTCGATCCGACGGTCTTTAGCAGAGTGTTTCTGATGCCGAATGCGTCGCGCGATGTCGTCTGGGTGAGCCATCAAAACGACCGGCGGGTTTTGTGTTTCGATCGGATGGATCGAAGCGCGCTGAGGAAGAATTTAGCGAATCCTCGTAATCAGTTTTTGGTGGACTGGACGAAACTGGGCGTCAGGAACAAACCGCTCTGGAGCCGCGACTGCAAGGAGAGCGTCGCCGTCGCCGTGTGCGGCAATGCCGTGGTCATTGCCGAAGAATCCAAGCTCTTGGCCCTGAGTATAGAGGATGGCCGTTTACTCTGGTCTCGCCCGCTTCCGGCCGCTCCCGTCGAATGGGGCCTGGCAATGGATCGCCGCGGGCGCGCTGTGGTGACGCTCAGGGACGGTCGGATTCTGTGCTTTGGTGATTCAATCTGAAATCTCAAATTGAATCTGAGAGCGCTTGCGTGCCGGAAAGGCTTATCGCGGCACAATTTCAATGGGAATAGCCGGGAAGGTGCCCATGAGGGTGCGTCGTTTCGGGGGAGCGGGTTTGCCTTTTTGCTGCTTCGGCGTGGATTCCCTGAAGGCTTCGACGATCAGGTTATCGGCCAAACCTTGTTGGGCGAGGTCTTTATCGGCCTTGAGCCGGAACGTCAGACCGCCGCGCACAACGGCTACGTCGTGAAGTGTCACGCCCTCCGGCGGCTCGTTGAGCTCGAGCGTCACTTGCTTCAGGCTTTGCGGTCGATTGGTTTTGAACAGTACCCGTCCTGAGCCGCCCACAGATATCCGAACGGGGCCTTTGCCGTCCAGCTCGACCGGAGGCGCCCCCCATCGGGCTTTCTGCACGACCACTAAAAATTCCTGCGTCGGCACCAGATGCCGGTAAAGAAAGGCCTGCATAACGTCGTCGGCGGCCACGACGGGCCGGCGGATGGTTTTGCCGCCGATGTGGGCGCGGCCTTCCAGCTTCAGGGCGACCGGCTGGTCCGGCGCCTTGACGGGCGCCGTCAGGGTCATGCGAACGTGATCGCATCCGGCGGGAATGCGCGCGCCGCTGAGCCTGAAGCCTCGCGGCGCGTCTTTAATCGTCACGTCGATCGGGCCGTCGTAGCCGTCTTTGCGCAATGCGTGAACGCGAATCACAGCGATCTGACTGGCGCGCATGTTGAGATTCGACGGCGTCACGCGGAGCGCGAAGTCGCCCTCGGCCGGCGCGATGCGCAAACGATATCCGAAAGCCTCGCCGCCGTGACGCTGTGAATCGGACAGGTGCACGTAGTACGTCCCGTTCTTGGGCAGCTCGGCCAGCACATACGAGTCGGCGTGATGCGTCATTAGTCCCACGACATCCTTGTGCAGGTGGCTATCCTTCACCATATGGTCGTCGTTCCATTCCAACACGCGCCCCGTTGCATCGGTCAGGCGCACAAGCGAGTCCAGCGGCGAATTGAGCCGGCGCGCATTGACTTCCGCTACGATTCTTTCACCGGCCCGGCCTTCAAACTGAAAGACATCGACGTCGCCGTCCTCGGCGATCCGGCCGTTGATCATCTTCGGCAGATTGATCCGCTGGGCTTCCTTGGTCGTATTGTTCGACTCGGTTTCGCTGCACTCCGGCAACGCATCCACCGCATATGGAACGGAATTGGAGCACCGCTTCCCGTCGTAATAAGCGGTCCGCCGGATGATATCCCCCTCGGGTTGCGTCTCCAGCGGTAATTGCTCTTTGGGCAGGTTCCAGCCGGCGACCGTCGCGACGGTCTTTTCGCCCGCCCGTCCACCCAGCGGGAACATCTGCGTGATGAAGGGCTGCTCGCTGACGGCGATGCGATAGACAAAATCCTCCCGCCCGCGATAAATGGAATCCCGAATCTCCAACTCGTATTCCCCGGTTCCGGGAATCCGGTAGAATAGCACCGGATCGGGATCGAAACGGTAATCGTCCGCGTAGGCGACTTCCTTGCCCCCCGCGTCGTAGAGGGCCAGCGTCGCCTGAAACCAGCCGGGCACCGCGTCGGCCAGATATGGGATCAGACTTCTCGCGTGCGCCTGGATGACGAGCTTTTGCCCCTGGCGTGCGCGGAAGCGAAAGCGATCGACGTCCCCCGGCATGATCTGCCCGTTGAATACGACGGGCAGGTCGTGGGGCGTGGCGCTCAACAGGCTGGTCAGCGCCGGCAGGTTGGGCAGCTCGGGATACGCCCTTTGGTTGTTCGGCTCCAGCTCGCGGACCTCCGGCAGCAGTCCCACCTGGAAGACGACGGGATTGGTCACGCCCCCCCGCGTGCCGAGCCTCAGCTCCCGCTTGCCCGGCTTGGCGTCGGCGTCGATCGTGACCTCGATGATCACCATCTCGGCGATCTGCCGGTTGATCTGCAACTTGGTCCGCGGAAAGAACAACATGCTCTGGATGTGGGCCAGCTCGCGAAGGCTCTTATCGTCCAGGTTCTCCAGCAACGGATGGTCCGGAAGCTTCACCTCAGGTGTCTTTTCCGCTTCCTTTTTCTGTTCTCCGTCTTCCGTCTTCTGTTTTCTGTCTTCTGTCTTCCGTCGCCGGACGGGTTTCGAGCGAGGGCGGTATTTGATGGGCAGTTCGGCCAGGCGTTTCTCGCGCACTTCTTTCATCCGTGCCTGGAGCAGTTCGCGTTGTTCCCTCTGGATGTTTCGCAGCGGCCGGATGTATTTAACGACTTTGGCCCGCACCCCGTCGCCGGAGATATACACCTGGTTCGCCCCTCGGAGGATTTGCCCCCCGGCCGTGATCTGAATCACCGTGCCCCGCTGCCCCCCGGCCGGGAAGAGATACCCGATCTGCGGCTGACTCGTACTCGACTGACCCCACGCCGCCACGCATAAACCAAGAATGAAGAATAACGACGACTGAATAACCAATGATAAACTTCGATATTCAATATTCCTTGTTCGATATTGGATATTCATTTTACCGCTCCTTATCGTTCAGAGGACGGAGATCGGAAGACCGAGGTCGGAATTCCGTCTTCTGTATTCGGATTAATGTATTAATCCTCATTATACCCGAAACAAGCCGGTTTGCAAGCCTTCCATCCAATGAGTGAATCACCGGGAACGCCGAGGGAAATATGAAATATGACTCTGTAATCCGATGGTTTTCCATTTGACTTGTGCCGCCAGATACCCTATCATTCAATCATGAACAGCGGAGCCCGACATCTATGAGCAAATGTGGAATGAAACATCGTCGGGAATGTCGAAATGCAAGGACTGACTCTGGAAGCCGTTTTCAGTGATCGTTCACTATCCCATGAACACTTTAAATGACCTATAAAGATAAGGAGGAATTATGGAACTACTCAAAACCACTATTTTGCCTACAGATGAAAAGAAGCTCGCCCTCCACATCTTTAGACAACTCATCTTCGAAAAGCCCCATGTCATCTTGGTAGTGTGTGGCAGAGGCCCGGATGCAGAGACTTTCGTCCAACGTGCCGACCGACTAACATTCAGCGAAAAGGATCCGCGGTGGGTTGTTTGGGCAAGAAAACCGGAACAAATCAAGGAAGTAATCGATCAATTGAAGGATCCACAGGGTCTGCGCGATACGCTCCGGGACTCGCGCGGCTTCAGCCTGTCTCTAACAGACGAGCTCAGGGATGTGATCTTGGGTTCCGAGCCGGTACCCAGTCTAATGAGGATAGATAAAGCGTTCACCAAAGCGGAGACGAAGACATGATGAAGCTCAATCAACAAATCATAGCCCCGATCTGCATAAGTCTGGGACTCACGGGAATCGGTATAGGTGCACGGGTACTCACACTCAACGAGCTGGATGAAGACGGCAACACGACGAACCTGGACGGCAAGCCACTTGCTATTGTGGATATCAACAGTGAGATCAAAATCAGCCTTGATCTGATTACGCTGGAGGACTGGGTCGTTGAGTTACTGGGGAAAGACGCTGTCTCCGATGAGCTGATCCATAGAGCCATCGTTCTTCAGGAGGCATCTCGGATGGGCCTCGGATTAATCGATCCGCTCACTCAAGCTCTGGAGAGATGGACGGTCAGTCCCAAGGGGCCAAACGATGTCAACGAGTTGTTAGAGAAACTGCATAAGTCTGCAGAGGCTAAACTCAAGATCATCGGGATTGCCGAAAAAGATCCAGCATTGTCCGCCCGTTTAAACGCCGCCTATGAGATCGTTCTTCGGCGGCGCGTTTCGCGTGCCACGCTGAGCAGAAACTTATTCGAGGCGGCGGCGGATTATGCCGGGCAGTTGCGGAAGACGATTGATGAGGCGCTACAGAAAGAAGGTGCCTACGTCCAACTCGGGGCCTGGATCATCCAGGATGGCCAGGACAGGCCGCTCCATCTTCGGGGTTTTGATCAGTATCCCGAGGGCGATTTCTTCGTAGTGGATCGATGGACACTTCTGCCGTTGAACGAGGAACAAAAGCGGCAATTGAAAAACATGGAAAGCGCCGCCAGAGAGGTCAATAAGAACGGGATTGAAGCGCTGCTCAAGATCGATACTGTTGCGCATGGCGCGGTCGGCGATTTCCTCGATCGCGCTCGGCATTGTCTTGAGAGGATTGAAACGGAACTGGCATCGCTGAAAGTGGCCGTCGCAGAGGAGGCCGAATCCATACGCAATCTGGTTGTCGAGGCCAGGGCGGAGCAGTTGCGATACATGAGCTATGTTGTCTCACTGAAGGATAAGTATGCCGGCGAGTCTTCCGCAGTTTTCTCTTCCGGTGCGGCGCTGTTGGAGAGTACGCACGCAGATCTGGTCGGGTTTCAGCAAAGAACCAAGTCTTTCATCTCTGGTCAGGCGCAATTCTTGATCGAGCTCCGGACCGAGGTCGGGACTTCGACCTTGGGCGGCTCGCTCACGAAGGCCGAAAAGGTCATCGAGACGTGCCTGGAAGAATTGGATGATGTTGTTGCCAATTTTGCTGGAGATCTTTCCGAGTTGCTCAAGGGTAGCCTCCTGTCACAGGAGATCAACACGGCGGTGTTGGAGTTCGGCGAGGAGGTTCTCAAACTTACCCTTGACAAAGTACCGCAGAGCACGGAACTCAACCTGAAAAGGGCCGGAATGCGCAAGGCAAAAGACGTCGTCATACTGAAACTGGCCGCCGGCAGCGCCAAGAGGCAACGGCAGGTCCTGGAAGAGCGTCGGCTCGATTTGTATCGGGTTCTGACGCACATTGAAATGTCGATTGGGATGATCTTTGCCGATCCGACCGGGACGACCGGGGTGCAGAACCGATTTCAGGCCGGTCCTTCTTATAGTATTTTGTTCAAGGGATTTGGCAACCGAGAAGCGAACTACAACCGCCTGCTCACACCGGGGTTCGGACTCAATGTATCAGCGCTTGATTTTGATAAGGACGACACGCCGGAGCTCGGAATCGCAGTCGTCGGTTCTGCGTTTCGTGACTACCTTCAGGTTGGATATGGGTACAACGTGAACGAGGATGTCGGGTACTGGTTTTTCGGCCTGCGTTTGCCGCTGCCTGCCTTTACGCTCCCCTCGGATCAAAGCCCTTCGCTACCATAGTGCGATGGGTAAGGACCGTCCGTATCGGGGATTAGAGTTCTTGTCCATAATACCAGCTACAAGCAGCGCCTGACCCAGCCCACGAGAGCAGCGATCCCGATGATACCCAGGCTTATCCCAAGCACCGTGATAAGGTGCGGCGTAGATACACCCAACCAAGCAAGGAGTGCCAGCACAGCAGCTCCGGAACCGACACCGGCGATAAGTCTCCGTAACAAACTGCACTCAGAAGGGTGGCAATAGATAATCCAGAAGCAACTCACACCGATTAACAAAGCAAGGATTAGAAGGCCAATTGTAACCAACAAGCCGCCACTGAGTACTCCAAGCAGGACCACAGACAGCGCCAACAGCGCGCCGCTCGTTAATGCGAGGCGCTTGCAGAGCATGGCCTTTGGATCCTTCCATTGGCCGCTTGGAGATGGAGCCACCTCATTAGAATTACCGCCAAGCGAATCGACGCGGTCGGCAATCTGGCCGATATATCGGCGAAACACGGGGTACCAACGATTATCGTCCGGGATCGCCTTCTGGATCCAGCGGAGTACGGATAGCAGTCGCCTTTCCGGCTCAAGCATCGTCTCTTTCGTCCGTACCGGAATCGTAAGCTGGAACGAGCCTAAAATCCGTCGCCAAGTGAGTTCCTCGGCAATGGCACGAGACGATTCCACCGCATCCGGATCCGGCCCGACCATCGGGCTATGTGCGTTTGTGATCTGACGCACGACGATCGTGAAAACTTGTTTTCTGTGTACCGTTTCGGGCAAATCGACCGTAAGTAAACCGGCCAGACTAACGCCAAAGCCCGGTGGAATCGGAATGTAGGTGATCCCACCTGCTCGGCATTGCAGGGTGTGCTCGTCGTCACGATTTATTCGATGCACCTTGTACATTTCATCAGCCAGATTAAGAACATCCGTCGTACTGATACCGGGCATATACATCTTGGCGACACTGCCGTCAGGTGTGTTTCCCCAATCAATCATCAACTCGTCAGCCATTTCACCGGCTTCAAGCGTTATCGGCGTCGGGTGAATATCGAACGTAAGCGGTATCCGATGCGAGGCGACGTCTCCCGGATTGGCGGATTGAACGACGGAAAGATTGCGCTGGGCTAATTTGTCGGATGTCGAAGGCGTCGCGTCGTCCGGGATGGGGTTTGGATCAAAGGCGATCTCAGCAACGAGGCACTGATGCTGACCGCGAATCAGTTCCTGAATCGTTCTGCGTTCGCCGATGAACGGACCGTCCAGTGGGAAGGGTTCAGAGGGGAATTGATCCTGCAATTGATTGATATCCAGCCAACAGCCAAAATAGGCGTGGCGCTCGGCCCCGCCGGCATCGTGAAGGATATTCCGCACGTTGGCCGGATCGGTCTGGTCGTTCAGGTTATCGGTTGAACTGTCGACGCGCGGTTCGGCAAAGCATGGGATCGTGACAAGTTCACCGCCGCGAATTCCGAGCAGCGGGATAACAACGCCGGCCGATCCTCCCCGGCGGTAAGTCGTAGCTTGATCGTAACTCAAAGATGTTGTCGAAACAGGGAAAAGCCTAAAGAAGACACGCACGTTTTCCGCGTCCAGCGCACTGCCCCGATAACGCACGCGGGCGATCGCAAAGTTGAAAACTCTCACTTCATCAACCCTTTCAGACAGCTCCAACCACGAGGTTTGGTAGTCGGTCGAGATGTCGTCCTCAAATGTCTGGCCGCCGGCCGTACCGTTGTTCAGATTGGCAATAACGTCTTTAATGAAGTCCGAAGCCGCGGCGGGCGTGCCGCCCATAGTTTCGCCGAACTTGGATTGCCCCTCTTTTATTTGGAATACTCTAAGATCGGTGCTCAACCACGACGTTTCGCCGTCGATTTCGTAGGGATTAGGCTGTCTGACGAGATAGATCACGGCCGTGTCTGAGACGCTGTCCGTCGCGTCCCATACTTTTGCAATGGATGCCGTCAGAGCCACGGACCTAACCTCTTCCGTGAACCCGTTGGTATGGTCAAAGGCGACTCGATATGTCCAGGTCAGGCGCTGCCGGCGCATAAGATAATCCGGGTAATCACCCGCCAGGTGCGTGGCACTGATTGACATGCCCGCCACGTTCGGCAGATCAGTGATGGCCGGGGCCGCATTAGGCGGGGTAAAGCTTGTGATCCCAAGCTCCTGTGGGCTGTAGCCATCTACAATGACGTAGGACGCCGCTTCGATCACCGCCGGACTGGCAACTCCCAGCATTGCCTGCACCTCATCCTCACCGAACGTGCTGCGGTCGGTGACGAAGATGCACCTTTTGTTGATAGGGCAGCTATACGGCGAGGGTCCGTAATCTTCACATTGATCTTCAAGATCGAGCCGGAGTCCTATCAGGTCACTGGTAGTTATTGAGTAATCTGCATCTGTCCAACCGACCGGATCACCCCGGTCTTTGAAGTAGATAGACGGACCGGAATACTCAAGAGTGCCCGTGGGATCATTTTGCGCGTTTTTCCAGTCTTCTACCGATACAGGGCCATTGAACATCGACGGATCGATAACCCATTTTACAATCGTACCGCTATTGATCTTTACATTCAACGTGGGGGCAACATGATACCACCATCCGACCATGCAATCGGGATCATTTGATGTATGAACCGTCAAACCGCCAGTCGGACCCGTGCCTTCGTAGTGCCAGACTTTTTCAGGCTCTTCTCCGAGATCGATCAGCAAGCGGCACATCTCATGTGCTCTTGCATAGCAGCCGTTGGTCGGATACTTAAAAGGAATGCACGGTGCGGTGGCGTTACACGGGTCGCAGGATCTGGCATTCATTTGATTAAAGAGGTCTCGAGCTGTATCCGGGTCGGTAGGTGGATCATCGACGGGCGTAGGGGGCGTCTCCGGTGGCGCCAGCGGGTCTTTGTGCCCTTCAGGGAGTGATCGGACATCGATGATTTCCCGTTTATAACGTGTCCACGTCACCAATACAGTTGTACCGTTATTCTTCGCAGTCTCAAGAGCGATCTGCAGCTCTCCGAAATCCGGATTTGCACTACGTAGATAGTAGAATGCCGGTGAAGGTATCAGTGTCACTTCGATATCGCCTGCATCGATAGGAGTAAGGGATCGAACTCTCGATATCTCCGGAACAAGCAGTTCGGTAATAATATTCGTTTCAGGCTCGATTTCCACGTAGACCGGCCTATTACGCTGCTGTAAAAAATCAAGCCTTTTAGCCCAAACGGTTGCGTGGCGGGCCTTCATATCCAAGAGGCCGGTCTGCCCTCCCTGGAAATTCACTGTGACCGTTTTCGGTAATTCGCCGGACGGCAAGGCCTTCAGAGTTTTCTGTGTGGGGCTGAGACCGCGAATACCGTCGATTAAGGTATTTTGCTTAGCCATACGGGTGCCTCCTTTCATTTTCGTATGGCGCGTACGGAGGCGCACGCGCCATTCACGAGATTCAGAGAGAATTCTCCCTCTTTTCTGACTGTTTGAAAGAGATTTCTAAGCCAACAGTTCGTGTTGGCAGCCCAACAATCATTAGACTGATCCGCATAAGATGTGGAGTCGTCGTTTCATGTCCGCATCACACTCCTTTGGCGCGCTTGTCAGAGGCGAGCTAAACCTCTTTGTCTTCCATTGGCAGCGCTCTATCCCGCAGCTTATCACCGCATCTCATGCGAACCGGCATAATATATTCCCGCGTACAGCACCTCCATGACAATATTGCCGGGTTCGCCTTCGCCTCCTTTGTTTGCGGCTTTCATGAGGCGGGCCATACTGGCATTCACTACTCCACATATGGCTATTTATTGTACGCCCCCGCCCCCACCCCTCAAGTAAATTCTTCATTTTTTTGAGACTGTTGTGGCATTCCAGAGCTATTTTTAACGATTTCAGGTTTATCGGACCGATATCTTTCAACATGAATGGATAGTTGATTACTTGTTGGAGGATATGACGATGTTTGGACCCGGTGAGTACG
>Ga0272442_10002095_pt1 | contig 29339 bp, 18 predicted proteins | sample SSMForm2O_FD_200262 | JGI IMG/M metagenome (GOLD analysis project Ga0272442, IMG submission 200262) | Marine sediment archaeal communities from Little Sippewissett salt marsh, Falmouth, MA, United States - SSM-Form-2O | ecosystem: Environmental > Aquatic > Marine > Wetlands > Sediment ...
ATCTAATCCGGTTTGCGCCCCAGGGCTTCGTCCCTCACCGTCAGACCCGTTCTAGCTAGACGCCTTCGCCACTGGTGGTCCCCCTAGGATTACAGAATTTCACCTCTACCCCAGGAGTACCTCTAGCTTCTCCCGGTCTCAAGTCTAACAGTCTACCCGGAATTCGTATAGTTAAGCTACACGATTTACCCAGGCATTTATTAAACCGGCTACGGACGTTTTAGGCCCAATAATAGCGGTCACCACTCGAGCTGCAGGTATTACCGCGGCGGCTGGCACCCGTCTTACCCAGCCCTTACTCTCAATGCATTTTAAACAAAGAAACAGCTTACTCTTGCGAGCAAGCACTTGGGATTCCCTCATCGTGCTTTCGCACAGTGTGAAGTTTTCGCGCCTGCTGCGCCCCGTAGGGCCTGATATCGTGTCTCAGATATCATCTCTGGGTTATTGCTCTCACAACCCATATCCGTCGTAGGCTAGTCAGGTCATTACCCTGACTACTACCTGATAGTCCGCAGACTCATCCTTAGGCGCCGGAGCTTTAAATCTAGGTGCATTCCAGCATCCTAGACATATGGAGTATTATTCTCAGTTTCCCGAGGTTATCCTCCACCTAAGGGCAGATTATCCACGTGTTACTGAGCCGTCAGCCGAGGGCCGAACCCTCTCGACTCGCATGGCTTAGTCGAATCCCAATAGCAGTGACCTCCGGCAGGATCAACCGGAATCTAACACACTATTATTGTTATTATCTTAATTGGTACTTTAAAATTGGCAGGTAAACCAAAATTCACCAACACATATCAATCGTCAGATTCAAGAGTGCGCAAGCTCCCCTTAGGGAATCCAGCTTTTCTTGAACCTCCACATCCATATTGTGGCCACGGAACGAAATGACCCAATCACGGATGGTAAAATAACGTAATCTCATGGGTCGACCGGAATGGTCCTGGCCATAACCGAACTTTAGAAGTAACTTAAACTATATTTGGATTAAATATAAATAGATTTCGCCTTTTTTGAGTTTACAATTAAAAAGCCTTAAAAATGCAATAACAACTAGGGTTGAGCTAGCCCAAAACCAAACTCATAAAGTTCTGCGATTGTGGGAACACCATAATACTTTCTAATACGAAAACTAACTCTTGCTTTTAAGATAACGTAATCATCATTAAAATCTATCTCAACCCAGTCTTTATTATCAAAACTACCTGTATATACAACATGCCAAGAATTGTCGAAATAAATTTCAATATTTGTTTTATCACATCTATTTTCAATATATTTAGCATATAACCTAACTTTATCACAACTATATGAATTTGATAAAGTAAGCTCCAATGGTTCAGTCCAATGCCAAGTTGAACCCCAATAAATATCTGTATACGCCGCTGTATTTATTTTATTATCATGTGAATCTTCTTCATCATTCCATTCCGAAGGATTGTTATGACCAGATGGCATTATCCAATGTGGATATAAAAATACATTTAAATCTGTTATTTCACCAGCAACAATTTCTATTTGCTCTTCGTGGTAGTAGTAATTATCCATTTCAAACTTAACTAAATAATATCCAGGCTCAAGATCTATCGAATAATATTCATCTAAGGGGGATGGATAGTTATCAGGAAATACTCCAAGGTTATCAGTGGTTGTAACAACATCATCCTCACCATTGATTTCAACTGTTACTGTCGCTCCAGTTAGCTCTTTATTTGTATCTATAGCATCATAAAGTACTCCTCGAAGACCACCATAACCATTAGGTGGTAAAAACAATGTACCTAGATATTGATAGCCACCTTCAATTGCATTTACATCCTCAATTGTAACAGAGCTATAACCATTTTTACTTGCGGTAATATCATAAATTCCTGGTGGAACAACTAATTTGAACTTACCAGTCTGCATCCCACTATAGTAATCTTCTGAATATGTAAAATATTCTCCGGGATCAGTTATCAAAAACACATTTGGTATTCCCTTATGGGTGATTTTATCTCTGGTATAACCGTGTAAATCAGCATTTGTATCATAAACCTTAAAAAGTTCACTCTCACAATCAAAATAACCATCTGCTTCTACAAACAATTGTGCTACACTATAATGGATGTAATAATCATATGGTACTTCAGATGCTATAAAACTAGTTTTACCATTTGAATCTGTATAATTTGAAATTACACTCTGACTTCCATCAATGTTTAGTTGCTTATATTTCACTAATGCATTATTTACTGGTTCATTGCTTGATGCATTAGTGATAACAACTATAAACTCCTCATACTCATATAATTTATCTGAGTATTGAATTTCAATATCAAGAGCATAACCCTTACCGATAGTCATTTCTGCAATATTACTTTTAGCTGCAACAGTTTTTACCTGGAAATTAACCTGTATAGAGTCATTTTCATCTTCAAAAAATTCTGAGAAATCATGAACAACTGACTCTTCATAATCCATCCAGTGATCAGGTTCTACTCCAGTATCCCAATTTCCGTCTCCATCCCAATCCCATCTCATAGATTGTAAATCAAATGCAAAACCCTCACTTTCAGATATATCAAAGTTAACAACTGGGTTTTCAAGAGTTACACCATATAGGTTTTTATCAGGTATTGCCTTTGGTGTACAAGGCCATATTTCAGTTTCATAGTCATTAAACAAAAGCTTAGCCATACCGATATTTACAAAATCAATGCTCCCGCTTTTTCCCCAACCAGAAGGAATCCAAAATTTCATACCAAAAATTTCAATTTCAACGAACTCTCCCCAAATATGAAATTCATCTGCCTTTAAGAATTCGATTTCAGCAAAAAACCCAACATCAATACCAAAATAATCCACATGTTTAGTAATTTCAATTGCTAGATTACCAACTTCTTCATCATTAGAATCAATAAATATGTGTCCATTGGAATCATCTTCAATCGGAGCAGGATTTATGTCAAAATGTAAAGTAAATTTTTTCTGAGGATTAATCGTTAGTTGATTATCTATACATAAATTATCAATATCTGTTTTAAATATAATATCTAATTGTTCTGAACAATTAGTAGAATCAAATATTAAGGCATGGGTTTGCGGTTGGTTATTCCACGAGCTACAGTATTGTGAAAATAACTTCTGATGATTACCGTCTTCGCCTTTCCATTCAAATGTTATATTTATGAAACGTGAAAGTCCAGCAATATCTATTGTTCCATCTCCACCAATAGTAAGCTTTCCATCCCACATTCCAAGATACCAGTCGTTAAAATCAGCTTTTAATTCAACCAAATCCATTATGAATTGCCAATCATAACCTGATATACCAATAGAAAATAAATCAAATTGTAATGTTTCATCTGTAGTAATTGAAAATCCTCGGTTTCCTTGACCTCGTTGACGAAGTAATAATGTAATATCGTTTCCATATATTCTATCTACATTAAACAAAGAAAATGAAACCCTGAAATCCCCCAACTTAAAAGTAAATCTTGTGAAGGTTAGTTCAAATATTCCATTATTAATCGTAACTTCTTTATCATAATTTTCATCTGATATATTTACCCATTCTGCATTAAATTGACCTGGAAGCATTGAAATTATTCCAAACTCAATGTCTCTTTCTACCTTCAAGAAATCAACACCCTCTGAAAACTCGAGAAGAGTAAACTCCATTTCTCCAGAGTTTGAAATGTATAGAGAACCACCATCATCATCTAATTCAAAATCAATTAGAATCTCACCAGGATATATGATCGATGCATCAAGTAATTTTATTTTGAAAAATCCTTTTCTGAGAGTAATTCCAGCAAAGTCTCCTGTTACCTCATTATTATCAATAAAAATATAACCTGATCCTTGATCCTTATTTATTAGCCAGTTAAATGAAATCTCACCTGGTTCCAATTGCATTTTACCAATTGTCATTATTTTATCAAATCTACTAACATAATGATTCAAGATTTCAAATAACTCAATTGAGCTCTTTTCAAGAATATTGAGACAAAGATAATTTGGAATCTCATCATCAGGTGAAGGTTGATAATGCATGGTGAAGTTTACATCAACTGAGCTACTAATCAAATCTATTCTTGAAATTATGTTAAATATATCAAAGAAACGGTCAAAGGTTATTTCCCAAGTTGCAGCTATATCTGCAGAAAGGTCAATGTACTCTTCCTTTTTCCATTCTAGGTTAAAATATTCATGATCATTTCTTTTATAATCAGCTGATAGAGACCTTAACCTTGTACCAATAGGTATCTTTAGATTGGGAGATATGAATCTTATGTAAACGTCTTTTATTTCAAATGACCCTTCCATTTCAGAATTACGATTTAATTTAATATAACCCTTACTTGCATTTTTTGATATCTTCATTTCTAGAATATTATTTGATGACCTATTCCATTCCAGAAGTCCTATTCCTGCCTCAAAATGAATTAATGGTTTATCCATGTTCTCGACAGAAGCATTTAATCCTATAAGTTCAAACCAGTCTATACCTTTCTTTGAACCAATACTCCAGTTATATTCATCGGATTCAACATCTGTCTTGATAAAAGCAATTCCTCCAAGCAGTTTAAATGAGTCAAAATTGAAATTTATTGTTGAGTTACTCATGTTACTTAAATGGATATCATTTAATTCTAAACCAAATTCTTCAACAGACAGAACGGAACCACCAAAATCAAGCTCAAATATATTTTCATTTGTATCAAACAAAAGGTTATAGCTACCATCAACAATTGAGATTAAATCTGTTTGAATAACAATTTTTTCAACAGAATCATTAATATATTTGAAAACGAAGTTTTCTACATCTATACTCCTATCATTGCTAGATTCTATCTTTAAATATTTATCCTCTTGATTCCACCATATATCAAAATTCAAATCATCTGAATATACAGAAAAAATTCCTGAAAGAATTATTTTATCTAAGTTATTGTCAAACATAACCTCAAAATCTATTGGCAATTCTTCAACTGCCATATCAAACTTCAATTGTAAATGTTTATCTTCAATAATAAAGGAAAATCCATTACCACCTGAAAATAATGGTAACCATGTGTCATTTACAATGTAATATATACTTCCATCTCCAAAAATTTGCAAGAATCCTTTATATAATGGCCTATTAGTAAAATTAAGAAATACTCTAAAATTATCCGCTTTTAATGATGCTTTTTCTATACGAAATCCCTTGTCACTTTCTACATAAGGTAGTGTTAAATTTGTATTTTCATTAATAAAATCAATTATGCTATTTAGAAACTCAGATGTTGCCTCAATTCCCATATTTAGTGAGATTGTTGAGTTAAAAGTGTCAATTACAAAACACTGATTTTGTTCTTCATTAAGACCAGGATCTAAAGCCAGTTTCAAATGTTCAATTGGTTTTTCAAGACTTAAATTCAGTATAAAAGAATTAGTAATTCCTGCTCCAACATCAAAACTTTGTAATGCCCTACCATCTGGTATCTCAATTGAAAGTCTTAGTAAATCAATTATTGCTGAAAATGTTCCCTCACCAACTCTAATATTTCCAAAATATATCTTTGGAAATTCATCAAATATTAATATATCTGGTAAAAATATTGAAAATTTGTCCAAATATAGATTTGTATCTATTTCATTTTCAAATTTAATGCCAATAATTGTGCCATTTTTTGGAACATATCCAATAGTTATAAACATCTCTGAATAGCCTTTTAGGGTCAAATTTTCAAGAGCAAGTGTAGCTGTTGTAATTTTTATGTCAATTATTTCAAGAATTCCTAGCAGATTATCAAGTTTGAAATAATTAAGATCTAATTTCCCATTTCTTCCATTAAAACCAAATGTAATATTTGCCCAAGTAATATTGAATTTATCATGAGTAAAAATAGTAGATTTATCTATAGTAATATTTTTTAATGAAAACTTTACACTGCCTGTTGCATTTGCAGAAATAGCAATTTTACCAAAAGACCCGATTAATGTGAAATTTGAAATCTCAAGGTCTATCTCAACATCTTTTAATCCAAATTCTAAGGTTCGATTTAAATTAATTAATTTTTTTGTCTCTTCAGTCAGGTAGTTATTTATTGGTGTTGTAATATTAACATCAAAACCAGAGTGCCCATTCATATAACCTGTTAAATTCTTTATTTCAAATATTGGAGTATTATTACTAGCAAAATAAAGATACATATCTCCAATTGATAGGTTTAAGTCGTTTTCAGTATGAAAAGTCAAAATATAGGGTTTGTTATTGTTCCATAATGCTTCAAAGTATGCAGACCTATCACCATGATCAAGGTGAAAATCTTCAATTTTTACAATAAAATCAATATTTGATGTGTTGATTTCGTTTGTGAAATTTAATGAAAAATCCAAATCTATCTTACTTTGTCCGCCCTTAAATTCAATTAGTGCATAACCAGATTGATTGCAAACCTCTTTGAGAAGAATACTACCATATAAGTGTGGAATATTAAAATCAATTATTTCTCCATAAAAGATATGGAAATTTTCTAAACCAATAAATGCTCCAGATACATTTATCTTTGTTATGTTGTATCCTGATCTGTTATCTGTGTACCATGAAATATTCAGACCTGTATTACCAGATTTTGCAAGAATTTTTCCTTTAAATCCTCCTGTAACATTGTTAACTGTAAAAAAATGATATGATGAATATGAAAAGTTACCTTTAAAATAGAAATATCCCCATGATGAATCCTCAGAAATAAAATATTTAAATCCACCAGATTCACTTGTAAACTCTAACAATCGGGATGAATTTCCAATTAATATTATATCCTGTGGTGGACTCCACATATCATCGAAACCTAAAGAAAAATTATAGAGATTTATTCCATTTATTACATTAAGTCCACATATAAATGTTAGATTACCTTCATCTTTTACATATGAAAAATTTACCAGTATACTACCATTTTTTTCTTTTAATAGTCTACCTGCTTTAATTCCAAAATTAATGGAGTTCATATTTAGTATCATTTTGAAATCATCAAGCGTGAAGGACTTGCTTGACAAAGAAAATTGGACTTCTTCATTTACAAGTTTACCAAAAAATATCTCAAATGGTTTGTCAAAGAACCTTGTCAAATTGAAGGATAAGTCAAATGAAGTGTTAATTCGTTTAAACGAAAGCGAAAATGAGATGTTTACAGTGCTTCTTTCAAATATAAGAAAACCTTCAGTACCATCTATTGACAGATTTAAATCAAGGTTTTCTTTTGAAGAAATATTGAAATCTAACGATCCATTCATTATAAAATCGAAGTGCCCGAGAAATGAAATTCCAGTGCCAATTGTATAAATACTTATGTTTACATTTTTTTGTTTGAGAATGTCTCTTTTCCAATTTATTTTTGCTTTTGATGGAAGATCTTTAAAATAAATGAAATTTAATGGATTTTTGAAATCATCACATAGTCCAATTTCAGTGGGAGGGCTATCATGTGTATCAAATTCAATATAACCATCCTTTCTAGTATCAATTGTAAATGTGACCTTTTCAGGAAGGTCTTTTACATATCCTGTAATTTCAGTGTTATTTTTAATAAATGAGACGGTCATATCTATTTTTGTATCATGAGATACCTCTCTTAAAAACTCAAATGTTGAACCTCCAAGTATTCCATTTCCTCCGATTGAAAGGGTAGATTTCACGGCTGGATCATAAGAAGTTCTAGAACGAACCTCAGACGAGATATTACTTCCTTGTAAGTTAGCATAACTAAAAATCAATGCAAGTTTAGATTCTCCAGTAATACTACCAGGTCTTAGTAATGCTCCATGTTCTGGTCTTTTTCTAATTCTAAATATATTTGGAATATACTGGTAGGTTATACTGCATTTACTTGGAACCTCTTCACCTTCAGATGAGTCATATCCTATTCTTATTCTATTACCATTTTGCCTTTTAAATAGAATACCCGGAAAGTATAGCTCTCCGTATGCTTCAAATGATGCATGAATATCTGGAAAATTATTAAGCCGCTTAATTAAATATTCAAAATTAATTGATAGACTTAGGTCCTTTTCTAAATAAGGATATAATCTTATCTTTACACTTATATCAGACTTCCCATCACCATTCACATCTAAATCAACAAATCTATAGAGTTTTAGGTTATGCGATGTCTCTATTCCAGAATAGTTTGTATAAAACATAAAAAGCGAGGTCCTAGCTAAACCTCTATAATTAAAGTACCTTTTCAGAGCGTCAACTAATGTATATTTTCTAAAGGTTTTTGGATCTCTATTTGGTGTTGTCTCGTTTTTTCCTGTGCTATTATTTTCATCATCTATTGTATCTTGAATTATTTCCTCTGCATCATTTTCATTGATAACATTAGGTTTTTCAGTTTTTATAGTTCCTGCACCTACTACCGAATCTATAATTGTAAATACCAGAAATAAAACAACTAAGATACTTATGATCTTCCTTGATTTTATTAAAAATGAATTATTTAATTTATTTTGTTTTCTTGATATTTTGATCATTTGAGTATCCTCAGGATAGTACAGTAGATATAATTAACCCCACATTTCCATAATTGGAATAATTAACTGAATATTAATACTATTATATTTTATAGTATATATAGCTTGTTGCACAATTATAATAAAAAAAGAATAGAGAAATTACCATATTAATCTGTCCATGTTTTTAAAAAATAAAATTTGTCGCTGTCACCCAACAAAAAAATGTTGGGTGTAGCTGTAAAACCATTCCAATAAAGCAGCAGTGGAACAATCTCACAACATATATCGCGACAGTTATTTGATACCATGGTTGTCCTCTTGTCATCTCTTGACTTTACGTCTTATGGATCAAAGAGGGACCCTAGTATGATATCAATGTGTAACCTTGAACTTGCTTTTCCAATCATTTTAATCATGGAAATCTTCGAATCAAGGTCATTTAAATATAAAATAAAGCCTTAATATGAGTTTTGGTTAAAAAAAGCTATCTATATTTGTTAATTTTATTTTTTAAAAGGATAGCTTCGTTTCTAGATTCTTTTGAAAAATCTACATTTTTACTTGCATAAATAATTCCCCGGGAAGAGTTAATTATTACATTTTCCTTATTTTTGTTTGTTCCATAGTTAATAGTTTTTTCAACATCTCCACCTTGGGCACCAATCCCAGGTATAAGCAAAGGTATGTCGTCGCCTAAAATCCTACGAATGGTTTTTAATTCATCAGGATAAGTTGCACCTACCACCGCACCACAATTTCCAAACGCATTCCACTCCCTTATTTTCTTTGCAACTAGTTCATATAAGGGCTTACCAGATATTTCTACATCTTGAATATCGGCAGCTGAGGGATTTGACGTCTTGCAGAGTATGAAACTAAATTTATCTTTGTACTCTAAAAACGGTTCTATTCCATCTTTACCAAGATATGGATTAACCGTTACTGCATCAGCATTATATGTTTCAAAAAGACTTTTTGCATATTTTCTAGCAGTATTACCGATATCATTTCGTTTTCCGTCAAGAATTATTGCAATATCATTTGGGATATAACTAATAGTTTTTTCTAAAATTTTAAAACAGTCTCCTCCTAAAACTTCATAAAAGGCCATATTTAGTTTGTAAGCACATACCTGATCTTTTGTTGCATCTATTATTTCTTTATTAAAATCAAGATAGGGAGTTCTACTGTTTTTAAAAAGATGCTTTGGCATTTTTTCTTTATCAATGTCAAGCCCAACACATAGAAGACTATTATTTTTCTTTACAATTTTTTTAAGTTTATCTTCAAAATTCATATAATTCAAAATTTTGTTAATATAAAATCATATATAAAAAGTTAGTATCTAGTTAGATATTTAATTAATAAAATAATACAGCCTCTTTGAATGAAAATAATCTATGGAGTATGTTCCTGGGGACTCGGACATGCAACAAGATCTTTACCAGTGATTAGAAAATTAATAGAAGAACACAATGAACTTGCAATAGTATCTCATGGAAGAAGTCTTGATCTTTTAAAAAAAGAGCTTGGAAAAAATCCAAAATATTATGATATACCAGATTATCCAATGCTTCTATCAGAAAATTCAAGGCAGTTCTTGGCAAAAAGCGTTGTTTATTGGCCTTCTTTTATTAAAAGAATGGAATCAGAACTACAAAGCCTTAAGAAAATACTTGACAAAAGTAAATATGATCGAATTATATCTGATTCTCGTTATGGGTTTTATAGTAGACTAATTCCATCATTATTTATTTCTCACCAGATTAGAATAATGAATCCCCTTAGAATAAATATGTTTGAAAGGGGTAGTGAAATCTTTAATCTTTTCTTCTTTAAAAGATATGCTGGAGTAATTATACCAGATTACAAGGATGACAATCTTTCAGGAGACCTTTCACATAATCTTAGAAGAATTGATGAAGATAAGATACACTATGTTGGTGTATTATCAGATTTTAAAAAAATAAAAATAAAAAAGGATATAGATTATTTTGTTTCAATTTCTGGACCTGAACCGCAGAGAACAATGCTTGAAAAGAGATTGGTATCACAAGTAAATGACCTTAAAGGAAAAATTATAATCACTCTTGGGAAAACTGAAAAAAAGGACAAGTTTAATAAAAAAAATATCGAAACTTATTCTTTTCTTACCAAGGAAAAAAGAGAGGATCTATTGAATCGTACAAAACTTGTGATATCAAGAAGTGGTTATTCAACAATTATGGATTTGGCAGTAATCGGTGCAAAAGCCCTTATGATACCAACACCAGGTCAAATAGAACAGGAATACCTTGGGAAGTATCATAATAAAAAAGGGACATTTTTTTCTGTAAGTCAAAGTAAAATCAATCTTAAAAGAGATGTTGAAAATGCGAAAAAAAGAACAGGCATTAAAAGAAGATGCAATGTTGATAAATCTGTTGAAAAAATAATAAATGTTGTAAACTCTGCTGAAAAAAGTCCTTTTACATAGAACCAATTTATTAAGGGTAATTTTATTTAAGGTCTATATTAAGAGTGAAAGGATGAATGCAGGCGTAAACTTTGATAGGAAAAATATATTCAAAAACTGGATTTTTTGGGCTTTGATTATAATTACAGGATTTGCAATATTTATTAGATCTTTTCCTGCATGGACAAATGCTGCCTGGGGATGTGATTTTGGTATATATCTTGGTCTAACAAAAACAGTTTCTGAAACAGGTTTGATTTTTCCTGCTTATACTGGTTGGGGAAGTTCATATAATGAATTTCCTGTACTTTATTCAATTAATTCCTTTGCCCATTGGATAACAGGTATTGATGTTCTAGTAATAATGCCTAAACTCACGCCAATATTTGGAGGTTTATCTGTTTTAGTATTTTATTTTGTTGCTCGTGAGCTTTTAAATGACAAAAAAATTGCAGTGATTTCAACTTTGCTTTTTTCGGTTATTCCATTTCATGTTTATCAAACAAGTCATGCATCACCTCTCACTATGGGGCATTTTTTCATGATGGTTTCAATGTTTTTTTTCTTGAGGTTTAGGAAAAATTCAAGGTTTTTTATTCCTTTATTAATATCTACTATACTTCTCGTTATGTCTCATCATCTCACAACTTATTTTTACATAATTATCTTGATATTTGTTGTATTTTTAGAAAATTTAAAATCAAAGAATTGGACAATATCATTTAAAAAGGATATAACGTATTTATTTTTAACAAGCATTATTACATTTTCTTATTGGGCATTTATTGCTACAACAGTCTATGATAGTTTTATTCGAACTGGATTATCTATTCTTGGAATACGTATTAATTCATTCTTTGTTATTATATTGTTTTATGTTGTTTTATTTTCAATGTTTTGGTTAATTAGGATATTAAGAAAAAATGATTTTATTAGAAGAGAAGTAAAACTTCTCTTAAACGGCATATATGACAAAATTAAGCTATCATCAAAAAGACTACTTTTATTTGCTCTAAAAAGAAATAAAAGTGGAACAATTGGCAGGTTTTATTGGTTTGAAAAGCATAATATTAATAACAGGTTTTTTTTAAAATTTTCATTGACCTTGATATCTAGTGTAATCGTAATGATAGTTTTTACTTTTATTAGCATTCCATGGATTAATGATACGTTTACTCCAGAATCAATAGTTTTTTCATTTCCTTTTCTTGTAATCATTGCTTTTGGAGTTGCTGGTTTTAGTTATACCTGGCGGACAAAAAATGGTTTATTTATTTGTGGTTGGATAATAGCAGTCATGATTTCCTTTGTGTATGCTATTTTTAGTGGCAACAAAATACTACTTCCCCACAGACACTTAGAATATACAATGGCACCCCTTGCAATAATTGCTGTTTTTGGTTTTGGAGGGGTTTTCTCAGACCCGAATTTTAAAAAATTAAAAATTAAATTAAAATTTAAAAAGTTATTTAATTTCAAAAAAACCTCTAAAAAATATTTTTCATCAATTAGAAATCCACTTATTCAATTATTTTTAATTTTAATTATTGTTATTTCTCTTTCTGCAACTCCATATCTTGCACATAAAACATTAAAAGCATCAGATGAGAGGATTACCACCCAAAACATTGCAGTTTTTGAATGGATGGTTGATAATCTTGATAAAAATTCAAGTATGATAGCATCTGACCATCGTCTTGCAAGAATGGCAGAGGCCTATGGTTTTAACACAACAAAAGATGAAACAGAGGAGATATGGGAAGCTGAGAATTTAGATGATTATATTCATGAGTTATTGGGAGTTGGTAAGAATCATAATAGAATAACTCATGTAGTAATCGATAATATAATGAAGTATGATGTTGTCCATGTTCATTTTGGAGAAATAAGATATATGATTAATGAATCAAGAGATGATGAAGCAATGTATGCATCATATGATAAATTCTTAAAACAACCCTTTAATTTATTATATAGAAATGAATCAGCAGAAATTGACCCAGCTACTTTAGAACCAATTATCTGGACAGAAATTTATGAAGTGAACTGGACATATCTTGAAAATAATAATTATTTAGAATAAGCAATCTAACTTTTTCTACTCGTGTATTGATCTAAGACCTTGATATATAATTCCTCAAATCTTGATGCTATTGATTCTATAGTATGCTCTTTTATTAATTCAAGACTTTTTTTACTCATCTCCTTTTTTAGAGAGTCATTAGTAAGGATTTTTATTATACATTTTGCCATTTTCTTACTGTTTTTTGCTTGGAAAACCAGCCCATTATTCATACTAGCAAGCTCATGTAGAGCACCTTTATTTACAACAACAATTGGAAGACCAGAAGCAACTGCTTCCATTGTAACAATACTTTGCAGTTCGGCTTCAGAGGGCATTGCAAATACATCAGCTATTGAATATATATTTGGGTAATCCTCCCATTCTAAAAAGTCAGTAAAGGTTGTTTTATCATCAACATTTATTTCTTTTGCTAGGTTGATTAAAAATTGTTTATAATCACCACCAGAACCAACTATTAGAAAATGGGCATCAACTTCTTTTAATACATGTGGAATTGCATTTATTAGAACATCTAGGTTTTTTTCCTCATTAATTCTACCGGTATAAAGTACTATGTTTTTCTTTGGTAATTTAAATTTTTTCCTTAGATATTCGCCTTTATTTTTTGGATTGAAGATTTCTGTTTTTAGACCGTTAGATATTGGTGTTATATTTGTTTTTAATCCTCTATTAATGTAAGTATCGGCACCTGTTTTTGTAGGAATTGTCGCCCAGTCAACAAGATTAAAAAAATATATTAAATATTTCCAAGAGTAATTCTCAATTCTTTCTTGGTTCTTAAGTTTATGAAAAGGCGTTATCATGTTACCCGGCAAGATATGAATAGAACCAACAACAGGTATATTCTGTCTTCTTGCACAAATATAAGTACTAATACCTATTGGGTAAGGTGAACATATATTTACAATGTCAGGTTTGAAGTTTTTAATTATTTTTTTTACTTGGAAATATGGAAATAACGAAAAATGATATCTACCGTTCATATAAAGAGGTAATTTAATTCCTTTTGTTCTATAAATCGTTGTCCCATCTTCTTTTTCAACTGTTTTTTTATGAGAGTAACCAGGAGCTATAACGCATACTTCATGACCGCGTTTTCTAAGTTCAAGAACCAGATTATGTTGTGCTATTGCACCTCCATCTATATTTGGATAATATGATTCTGTCGCAAGTAGTATTTTCATATATCCACTATACCTAATAAACTAATATTTTGTAAATTGTAAATAATTTATTTATTTAAAAATATAAGGGCTTAATGAAGAGACTACCGACATTGGAGATGCGAAGGAATCAGTTGCAAAATATTGATACCAGCCACAACTCCTTTTGCACTTCTTCATATCATCTCTTGCTTTTTTTGCTTCTTTTGTTTTTAGAAATTCCATAAATGATCCTTCAGTAAAATTAAAAAGCCTTTTCCCAATGGTTCTGCAAGGATAAAAAAGTCCCCCATCAGAGTCAATAATTACCGATGAAGTCGAACATCCATGCGATTTATTAATATTTTTTAAAAAACCTGTTGGAGTTGTAATTGTGTTTGGGTATTTCTTTTTAAGTCTTATTATTTCCTTTTGAAATAACTTAGGATCAGGGTAGTAATCATCTGTTCCATCAAGATGACATGCAGGCATTACAACTGTTCTTGCTCCTACATCAAATACATTTTTTACTTTTTCTTCTAATGCCTCAACAGTATCTCTTGTAACAACTATCTGGACGCATATTTCTGGTCCATAACTTTGGAACTCTTTTAATCTTTCAAAAAACTTGAGATTTTTATGACCCTCATCAATACTTATATGAAGATAATCAATATATTTTCCATATTCATTCATTGGTCTTTTGTTGAGTAGATGTCCATTTGTTGTAAAAAAAAGTATGATTGGTTTTTGGTAAGTATATTTCAGTATTTCTCCTAAATCCTTTCTAACTAGAGGGTCTCCTCCTTCGATACTAAGAACAATGATACTTGAATTTGCAATATTGTCAATTACCTTGAAAACATCCTTTTTTTCAAGATCTGGAGTGTCCTCCATCCAAACATTGCAGAAATCACATCTAAGGCCACATTTATGAGTGACCTTATATGATGCATAAAATGGGTATATACAGTCTCTTGAAACGTAATTCTTAAATGCATAACCTAATGTTTTCATGTATTTTTGTTTTGGCAATTTTTTCATGAGTTTCCCAACTAGAATTTGAGCAATATAATAATCGCTGAAAAGGTTTTTTGTTTATTTCTTAAAATAAACATAAATAAAATATACAATTTTTAAAATAACACATTCGTGCCGAAGGAGAAGAAAAATAAGACTCTAAAATTTCCATTTATTTTGAGTGTTACACTTAGTATAATAATTATTCTAGCAATTCTAATTTTTACAGTTGATGCTAATACAATTGAGAATCTTTCTAAAGTTTCAATAAAATATCATTTTTTTGCTGCTGCAATTTTTTTAAATGTTCTATATTGGGTATTTTGGGGAGCAAGACTCAAGATTCTATCAAATATGATGGATAATAAAGTAAAAATTGGTTTGATTGAATCAACAAAAATTGTTATTGCAAATTTCTTCCTTGCAAGTATTACCCCCTCAATGGCTGGCGGTGAGCCTGTAAGGATCCATCTTTTGAATAAGAACGGTATGAATCTTGGTTGTGCAACAGCAGCTGTTCTTGGTGAAAGATTAATGGATGCAATTTTTATTTTGATATTGGTTCCAATAGCTTTGTTTATTTTTAAGGGTGTTAGAGATCTCGGCTTTATTAGTATTGGACTTACAATTGGTGTCATTGTTTTTATTTTACTTCTTATCATTTTTATTTATGCAATAATTAGACCTGAAAAAACAAAAGCTTTCTTGATATCTATAAGCAAAATATTTAATAGATTTTCAAAGAAAAAGGAAACTGGTAAAAAGATTATTCTGAGAATAAATCGAGAGGTTGATAATTTTCATGACAGTATGTATAGGTTTTCAGGTGACAATAAGAAATCATTATTTTTAGCAAGTTTATTTACTATATTGACTTGGTCTTGTGGATTTATGATTCCATCTATGATTCTTTTAGGACTGGGACTGCCTCCTTATTTTATTGAGTCTTATGCTGCACAGGTTTTGTTAATTGTAATTATTATGATGCCAACAACTCCTGGCAGTGCTGGTGTGACTGAAGTAGGTATTTACGGTTTATATGGTGTTTTAATTGGTACTTCTTCAAATACCCTTATCGGTGTTTTTATCGTGCTTTACAGGTTTGTAACATTTCATATGAATCTGATTGCTGGAGCAATTTTTCAGTATCGTATATTTAGGTCTGTTGCTTCGTTTTCACTTGATATGATTAAAAAACATGATGAAGAATGCGAACCAAAATAAGATTTCTACTCTGAAAGAATTTTTCAAAAATTCTAAATCCATTTATTTTTAAAAAAGGAAAAGAATCTACAGATCGTCCATTCCTTGGAATAGTAACTGTTAAAGGTTCTGACCAATTGCTTTCATAACCTCTTGTGTCCTTTGCTTTTACTTTTATTTCGTAAACACCTCTTCTCCAACTATGAGATTCTAATGCATCATTTCCATAAAAATAAGGCCCAACCCAACTACTATTAGTATTATCACCCCAGTCAAAGAAGTAATATAATCCACGTCCCTCAGGATCATCTGCACTAGCATTAAATGTGTATAATTGTCCCATTTTTCCAGAAACTGGACCTTCAATTGTAATATTATAAGGTGCATAATTTATCCATCCATATGGGTCAATTATAGGATAAAAATCATAGTCATCATATCCATATGAACCTGGAATAACATATGGTTCATCACCAATACCATCTCCTCCTGGATTATTTTGATATGGACCTGACTTTTTATCCTCTCCTACATAATCAGACCAGTAATTTCCCCCAGAAGGATACCCGTCATCCCAATTATTTTGAGTACCAAAAATAAAAGCCTGGCCATTTTCATCCCCATTATCTATAAAATTATTATGAAAAACTGTATTATTAATTCCTCCACCCGTACATATGAATAATTCAACTCCGAATTTTGAATTTGAGATGATATTGTTAGAATAAATTAAATTTTCATGAGACATTATTAAAAAAATTCCTCTTTTATTTCTTGTGATATTGTTTAGAAAAATATGATTATAACTATGATGACCAAAAGTTGTATGTTGAAAATGAATCCCATCATATCTATTGTTAGAAATATTATTTTTTGTAATTTTGTTATTACAACTATTCTCTTTTAGTCCAAAACCTTGAGTTCGAAAAACAGTACCATTCCTGTTATCAGTAATGATATTGTTGATGATAGCTCCGTTTGTTACGTTATAAAATACAATTCCATCTTTAAATAAACCACCATTATGAATATAACAATTTCTTATTTCAAAAAACACACTTACATTTTTTATGGTAATACCATCTTTTGAAGATGCATCTATTTCCCAATCTTCAATAATAAATGGATCATGATATGTACCAGAACCACCTTTTACACCATTTTCAATAGTGAAATCTTTATTTCCATGAATATAGATTGTATCATGTAAAATATATGATATTGCAATAGGAGATTTATTTTTTAAGGTTTTTTTAGTAAATGAATTTATCTTATTTGAAACAAGATAATCTGACCAGTTACTTTCAGCACCAAACATATCTTTTGCCTTGACCCTGATTATATAAGTACCTTTTTCCCAGCTATGAGCTGCACTAGCAGTTTCTCCAGATGGAAAAAATTCTGTCCAGCCACTTGTTGTACCATCACCCCAGTCAAAAAGATAAGCGATTTTATCATTATCAGAATCATTTGTAACCGCAGTAAAAATTAAAGTTTCTCCAGCTTTTCCGTTAGGTGGTCCAGATGGTTTATCTGGTCTATCTGGTGGATGGTTAATCTTCTCTTTAGTTATAGCAAAAGCAATTGATGATGATAATATAAAACAAATAATAATAAAAAATACCAAAGTTTTTCTTAAAAAAATTCTTTGTTTATGCATATTACTTACCTCCCTCTAAAATTAAATCTGTAATATAATATTTAAATTTAAGGGTGATAGATAACATTTAAAAATAGGTACTATATTTCCCACTTCCTATGCAAAAGGCAGAAAAATGCATTTCATGCGGAAAAGGACTAATAGAAAAAGGATCTACAACCTTTCCATGTCCAAATTGTTCTGAGATAATTGGTCGATGTGCAAGTTGCAGAGAACAGAGTGTTAAATACACTTGTGTGAAGTGTGGATTTACTGGACCTTAGGGGGAGCAAATATGGGAGAAGTAATTGGCCTTATACGTGTTATGCCTGGGGAAGTATTAGAAGATAATAAACTTCAAACTATAATTGAAAAAATAAAAGAATTGGTTAAACCACCTGCGAGACTTGGAAATATTGAAGTAAAGCCAGTAGCATTTGGTCTTAAGGGATTAAATGTGACAGTTGCTGTACCAGATGATGCTGGTGGAATTGATCCAATAGCTGAAGAAATTGCCAAAATTGAAGATGTTGATAGTGCTGAAGTAACTGACGTTGGAAGAACATAAAAATAATTAGCTCTTTTTTCTTTTTTTATTCCTTTCTTTTAATCTTATATAATATAATATAAGAATTGTTGGTCCAAATACCCAACCAGCATATAGAAATGTTTGATTGAAACTAAGCGCTGCAACAAGAGTTCCAGTAACCATTCCCCCGCCATTTAGTCCAATGTTTGCAATACCTGTGAAAATTCCATATTGTGTTGCACCAATTTTCGGATTTGTTATATCCATAAAAAGTGCACATGACACAGTAGAATGTCCACCCATTAGAAAACCTACTATTCCATATATTATTGATAATTTCCACCAATTGCTTGCAAAAATAAGTGATGCTGTAAATATTGCACTAAGTGCAAGTAGAACATATAATGTTTTCTTTCTTCCAAACCTATCTGTTGCAATACCTCCAATGATTGATCCAATAGCAAGTGTTACTGGAAGTATTGCTGCAATAAGACCAATTTGAACGTCACCCAAACCCAGGCTGTCTCTCATATAGATTGGCATAATAAATGAAAGCATTCCCTCATTCATGAAAACAAGTGGCGAATAAAGCAAAACAAGTAGTGTTATTTTCTTTTTGAATTCTTTTGATAGTAAAGGTATTATTTTTGGTCTTGACTTGAATTTCAATGTTTCTTTTATAATAAATGGGAAGATAAGAAGAAGTAAAATAATAAAACCATTTGTAAAATAGGCTAAACCATATCCATAATTTGATCCGATAAATGGTAGAAAACTTGCACCTATTGCCCATGCCGAGTACTGGCCAGCAAACATAGAGCCATTAATTTTTCCGCGATCCTTATCTGTTGAAACATCTATTGCCCATGCATCTGTTGAAACATCAATAAATCCAATTCCAATATGACTTATGAAGATAAGTAGCGCAAATGTTATTAATGAAACTCCTGGATCAACCAATGAAGCCAGAAACATCGCCGAAACTGATAGTAGTCCACCGAATATGATAAAGGTTTTTCTCCCATATTTTATGAAATGATCAACTATTGGCCCCCATACAAACTTAAGTATCCAGGGTATGTTTACAATTCCAACAATTAGAGTTGTTATCGGAATAGAAATTCCTTGTTCACGTAGATATAAAGATGTTACAACTGTCGTTATTGCAATCATTAGTCCTTCTGCAAAATAAAGATTGAAAAATAGCATGTATTTTAGAATCCTATTTTTTATTGGATCAATCATAATATGGCTCTGATGCTTATTGCTTCTAACAATAAAATGTAAATATTAATATTATATAAATTATATTTTACGATTGTTATCTAAAAAAATTGAAAAGGGGGATTCTAAGAAGCCTTATCTGTTTTTGTTAAATTAAATGAATCGCCCTTTATTGATTGAAGACCAATTTCAGTTGGATAATAAACAGGATATGCAGAGTTGCTTGTATCACCATCGATTAGTTCTGCCATATACATTTTTTTAATATGCCACTTAACTGTATGATGATTTAACTTGAGTGCATTTGCTATCTCAAGCAGATGTTTACCTGGATTTTTTGCCAGATACATCATTATATTTCGAGCATTATCATTTCTCAGAATTGATTCTGCGATTGCTTCCCTTCTAGCATCTATTCCACCCTCAACCAGATAAAATACCTTTTTTCCGCCAATTACTCTACTTCTAACAAGGTTCGTCTGTTCCAATTTTCGTAAATGCCATGCTGCATTACTAGGTTTTAAATCAAGTTCTCTTGCAATTTCTCTTAGGTGAGAACCAGGAAACTCATCAATGAAGTTATAAAGGTCTTTTCTAACTTCTGTATTCAATACGTTTTCAGGTGTAACATATTTGATACCGCCCATTGTAAGAATTGTAATAATTGTAGCTATTGCTGCAATTAGAACTGCGATAGACAATCCCACAGAATCAAGAGATGGAAGTATACTATCTGCAGCAACTAGTTCTGTTAAAAAAATCATGCACAATAAACATAAAATTAATTCTATTGCTAATCGTCTAAATGTATGCACATTACATCCCATTCCTAGTGCTTTGAAAAATATAAACCAATTATTACTTAAAAAGTTTACTTATGTGTAAAAAAGCCTTTCATCTTATTATCAATATTTTCGATTCTAACAAAACCAAATCTTTCAAATTGAATTATTTCATCATTTTTTATATCTGCTGCTGCTTCCTCAGCATAACCATCTATCTTTTCAAGACTATTTCTATTGAATTTATCATCAATAAATAGAACGTGAGGAACGTATACTCTCAGTTTTACATATTTATCAGTTGTCCACTGAATCTTTAAAGAATCAGATATTAATTTTTCTCCAGCATATTCCCCAATAATTTTTTCATTTATCTCTTTTATTTTTACATTATAAAGTTCCTTTAATCTAAATATATCTCCAACTTTCAACTTGTCCATATCAAGTTTTTCAACGAAAAATGTGTTACCAGCATTAACTGTCCTACTACCAAGTTTTTTATCTCTTGGATGAAAATCAATTTCCTTTTTTCTACTGGGTGCGTCTTCAACAAAAAGCTTTATCGGATTACTAACATAGAAGTAACGTTTTGTAATAGGATCGATAATCTTTCTATTTGCTGCTTCCAAAATACCAAATGATACAGTTGATTCGACCTTTGAGATCCCTTGTTCAAGCACAAATTTTTTTATGGCAGAAGGTAAAATTCCTCGTTTTTTAAGTCCTTGAAGAGTTGGAAGTCTAATATCATCATAACCTTGAACGTCCCCTCTATCAATTAATGGTTTAATCTTTCTTTTCGAGACAGGCATTCCTTCAATTGATAATCTAGCAAACTCCATAAGATGAGGTTTTCTAATACCCAAAAGATCAAGAAGTCTGAAATAACATTCATCACGAAGTTCATACTCTTTAGTTCTAAATGGGTGAGTTACACCACTCAGGCTATCCTCTACTGCACCAGAAAAATCATATGTTGGCCATACACGGTATTTGTCACCCTGAAGAGGATGCTCTTTTTCAATAATGCGAAATAACGTTGGATCTCTCATTGCCGTGTTAACACAGTTCATTTCACCCTTAAGTCTAAGTATCGCCCCATCAACCGAAGAAGAAATCATTTCTTTCCAAATATCAAGGCTTTCTCCAGTATCAATGCATCTACAATCACATTCCTTTCCATTAAAACGGCATTCCTTTATATAATCACTTTCACAAGTACATACATAAGCATAATCTTGTTTTATTAATTGTTCAGCTAGTTTGTAATGTTTTTCAATATTATCTGAAGTGTTGTATTCCTCATCCCATTCAACATCAAGCCATAAAAGATCATCCTTTTGTGCATCATAAAATTCAAGATGAGCGTTTTCGGGGTTAGTATCATCAAAACGCAGTATGAATCTGCCATCATACATTTTTGCATATTCAAAGTCTACAATTGCAGCTTTAGCATGGCCAATATGCAAATATCCATTTGGCTCAGGAGGAAAACGAGTAACTACCTTTCCTTTTTCTGCATTTGGAAGATCGGGTAACGAAAAATCTCTTTCTTTTTTTTCCTTGACTAACAATTCAGGAGCAAGTCTCTCCAACTCATCTTTTTGTTTATCAAATGATAACTTGTTTACCTCAGAAGTCACAATATTTATGATTGGAATTAAATCTTTAGGAGAAAAACCTTCTTTCTGCAGAACAGCTATAACCTTACCTATTACAGCCTTTGGATTTGCTTTCCCATTAAATTGAACAGCATTTTGAAGTGCATAAATCCTTGCGGTTTTCCGAATTTTTTCTTTAGACATAATCATCTATTTATTTCTCTTTATAGAATAATCAGCAAGATCTAAAAGGAGTTGCTTTGCATCTGAATCAGAAATTTTTTCTAAAGAGTTCTTAGCCTTTTTAATATAATCTAAAGCAGTATCTTTTGCATAATCAATTGATTTTGATTTTTTAAATAAATCATAAACCTGACGTACTTCATCCTCAGTTGCACTCTTATTTCCAAAGATATTATCAAAAAGTTGTTTATCACTACCTTCTACGTTATTCATACAATGAACTGCAATAAGGGTTTTTTTACCATTTCTGATATCATTTCCAATGTCTTTTCCTAGTGTTGTTTCATCACTACTTATATCAAGATAGTCATCCCATATTTGAAATCCAAGCCCTGCATTTAACCCATATTCATTTAATGCATTTGTTTCATCTTTAGTGCCACCACCAATTATCGCGCCAGCCTCTGCTGAAAACTGAAAGAATACCGCTGTTTTTTTTCTTATCATTTCAATATATTCATCCTCATTTACAATTTTCCTATTTTCATAATCCATATCCAATTGTTGACCTTCACATATCTCCTTAATAAAATCAATAAAACCAAATTCAACATTTTTGAAAACCTGACAATCAACTGAGATACTATGCATTGACTCAAACGCTTTAATAAATAAAAGATCCCCAGCATTAATTGCAGAGGCCTCACCAAATTTTACATGAACAGTTGGAAGATTTCTTCTTAGTTTTGATTTATCCATTATATCATCATGAATCAAAGTGAAATTATGAATCAGTTCAAGTGCTATTGCAAGTGGTATAACTTTTATAATATCTCCATTTACAGCCTCACAAGATATCAGACTAAAACAAGGTCTTAATCTTTTACCACCTGCTAAAGGAAGGTGTCTTGAAGCGTTATAAAGAGACTCAGGATGTCCACCATCAAGGAATTTTTCAAGTTGTTTATTAAAAAAATCTGCTCTTTTATTTAGTTCAATTTCTATATCCATAAATCAACACCAATATCTGTCATATTTGATACATTATCAACTCCTACTAGAAACATTGCAGCACGAAGTTCTTTTATAATTGCATCAACCTCGCAAATTACAGATTCCTTACTTTTTGTTGCAGGTTCTAGTAAAGCTCGAGCAATTCCTGCGCAACTTGCACCTAGTGCAATAGCTTTTGCTGCGTCAAGACCGTTCCTGATTCCACCTGTTGCAATTATAGGTATTTTCCATTCAGTTGCATCTCCAACTTCAACAATCGAAGTAGGGGTTGGAATCCCCCAATCCCAAAAAGTATTACCTCCTCTAGCATGAAGATCATCATCAATTAGTTTTGCACGATAATGCTCAATTGCTGAAAATGAAGTTCCCCCAAGTCCACCTACATCTATTCCAGAAATCTTTGTTTTTGAAAGTCTTTCAGCAACACTATAAGAAATACCTGCACCAGACTCCTTTACAATAACAGGAGTATCAAGATCCTCAGCAAGTTTCTCTATAGCCTCAAAAGATCCCTTTGCATTTGCCTCCCCTTCTGCCTGTATAACCTCTTGAAGGAAATTCAAACATACAATGAAAACTTGAGCATCAATCATATCTATCATTTTATGTGCGTTTTCTAAAGATTTTTTATGACCCCAAATTACAAGTTGAGATGCGCCAATATTTGCAAAACGAAGAGGGATATCATAGTTTTTGATTACACCATAAGTATCTTTCAATTTTTCATTTTCAAGTGCCGCCCTTTGAGAGCCAACTCCCATACCAATCTGGAATTTCTCAGCTGCTGCTGCAAGGTTTTCATTTATTCTTTTACCCTTGGAGTACCCCCCAGTCATAGCAGATATTATTAAAGGTGCTCCTAGCTTTTTACCAAAAAGTTCAGTTGAATGATCAACCTCATCTTTATTTATTTCAGGAAGAGCGTTATGAGTAAGTTTAACATCATCCCAATAATTATGATGGGCTGCAACATTTTTTTCAATTGAGATTTTCACATGTTCGTCTTTTCTGCTTTCAGTTATATTCATTTAAGACCTCCAGTTATTATTGTTGATTTAGTTTTTTCTCCATTTAAGACCTTGAATAATCTATCAGGTTTATTACCATTTAGCAAAATCGTATCAATTCCTAAATCTGCGATTTTTTTAATTGTTTCAATTTTTCCTTTCATTCCGCCAGTCACATCAGCATGTCCATCTTTTGACATTGTATATTGATTGAGTTGGTCCTTTGTTGCCGACTCAATTAGTTTTGCATTAATATCTTTTTTTGGATTTGAAGTAAAAAAGCCATCCTCATCAATAACAAATATAGTTTTTTCTGGTTTAAGATTTTCAGCGAGAAGAAGCATTAAAAGATCACCTGAGCAGATTGAAAAACCTAATCTTTTATCAAGTACAACATCTCCAAAAGTTACAGGGGTGAAATTCATATCAAGATACTTTTTAAAAATCTCATAATCAAACTTGAAAGAATTATGATTGTCTAATACTAAAGATGAATGCGGCGGTATAGATACAGCTGATATTCCATTATTATGTAATGAATCTAGAACCAAGGAGTTTAATTTTTGAACCATTCCATGTGTTAGAGAAAAACCTAGTAACTGATCGTTTGATTTAAGACCATCATTTAGTCTATATTTATCTGCAATAATATGGCCAAAGGATCCTGCTCCGTGTATTATTATTATTTTTTTATTTGCCTTTTTAATAGCATTTACTAAATTATCTACTACCACTTTTTTGAATCGATTTTCTTTTGATTTGTCTGTTATTACACTACCGCCAAGTTTGATAATATACATATCTTGCTGAATAAACTATACTCTAAAAAGGATTTTCATAAAAAGATTTAGAAATTTTATTTTTTTACAGTCATCATCGTTTTGTCTTTGTTTTGTTCATGAATTATCCAAAGCGCAATTGGCATTCCTTTTGATGGACATTGCATAATAGTTTTTGATAACCTTGATAATTCTTTATGTGAATGTCTTTTACTACAATCCTGGCAAATAAAGACCTGATCTTCAAATACTAGTCCAAGAGGATGATCATTAAGATCGATTTTTTTACTACAAATATTACAAATTTTATCAGCCATTATAAACATCCCATACTATCTGTTCAATTATTTTGTATATCAAACAGACTTATAAAGAATACCATCGTTTATTACAAATAAAGTGAAATATTTTTAAGATACATGTTATTACATTGAATGGTGGAATGCACAAAAAGGAGAGATAAATGGCTGATAGCCCTGAAGATAAAAAGATAATTAAAAAAATAGATGGCAAACCAAAGATTGCCTACTTTTCTATGGAGATTGGGATAGATGAAAATATTCCAACTTATAGTGGGGGTCTTGGAATTCTTGCCGGTGATACGATTAAGTCTTGTGCTGATCTAAATGTTCCAGTAGTAGGTGTTACTCTTCTTTCTGAAAAAGGTTATTTCTATCAAAAGGTAGATGAAAATGGAAACCAAATAGAGTTACCTATGGAGTTTGAGGTTTCAAAACAACTAAAACTTCTTCCTGCAGAAACTGATGTAAAAATCTATGATAGGGATGTTAAAATCCGTGTTTGGTTCTGTCAGGTAAAAGGTATAAGCGGTTTTATTGTACCTGTGTTTTTTCTTGATACTAACGTTGAAGGAAACAGCGATTGGGATAAGGAATTAACAAAATATCTTTATGGTGGTGACAACAAATACCGTCTTGCCCAGGAGATTATACTCGGTATCGGTGGTGTTCGAATGTTGCAGGCTCTTGGATATACAACAATCGATAGATATCATATGAATGAGGGGCATGCAGCACTTGGGACTCTTGAGCTTTACAATCAGTTAAATGATGTTGAAAAGGTTAGGGATGAATGCGTTTTTACAACTCACACACCTGTTGCCGCAGGCCATGATCAATTTGACCTAGCAATAGTTAAATCAATGCTTGGAAATATTCTTCCTGATTTCATTCTTGACGATATTACATTTGAACATAGATTAAATATGACTAGGTTAGCACTATTTTTTAGCCACTATGTAAATGGTGTTGCAAAAAAACATGGTGAGGTATCAAGGATGATGTTCCCAGGTTACTCAATTGATTCCATCACAAATGGTGTTCATTCTGCAACCTGGGTTTCCGAACCATTCAAAAGACTTTTTGATAAATGGATGCCAGGTTGGCGGTCTGACCCGTATATACTTAGATCTGCACTTAGCATTCAAAAAGATGAAATTTGGAAAGCTCATCAAGAGGCAAAAAAACAACTTGTTGATTTTGTAAATAAAGAGACCAATGCTGATATGAACTATGACGATTTTACTATTGGATTTGGCAGAAGACAAACACCATATAAAAGACCTGAACTTTTGATATCTGATCCAAACAGATTAATGCAAATTGCTGAAAAGGCTGGACCAATTCAGATAATATTTGCTGGAAAAGCACATCCAAAGGATTATTCAGGTAAAGATGCAATAAAAAGGATCTTTAAAGTAATGAAGACAATAGATAGCAATGTAAAGATTACTTTTCTAAATAATTATGATATAAATATTGGAAAAATGATGACCTCAGGTGTGGATTTATGGCTGAATACACCTAGAAGACCAAAAGAGGCATCAGGTACATCTGGAATGAAAGCAGCTCATAACGGAGTTCCCCAATTCGGCACATTAGATGGCTGGTGGCTTGAAGGTTGTATTGAAAACATAACAGGTTGGGCAATTGGTCCTGAGAAAACAGATAAGGATGAATCTGATGATGAAACAGATAAAAATGACCTTTACCATAAGCTTGAGACCTGGATTATTCCAAAATTCTATAATGATAGGGATAACTGGATAAGGACAATGAGAAGTTGTATTGCAATTAATGCTTCCTTTTTCAATACAAACCGTATGATTCAGCAATATGTCTTAAATGCATATTTCAGGTGATTCAAAGATTTTTTGATTAATTGGAGGAATAAAGTTTATATCCTCAACCCATGCTCTGAGAATTTCTGCAACACTCCACGCTTGTGATATACATCCTCCAGGTGCATAAACAGGGTCTCCGTCAAATATCTCATATATTGAGCCGTCCCATTTATCATTAAAAACTTCTAGCATAGGTTGTAGAAAATTATTATAAGCATATTTTCTACTTGAATAATCATATTTTCTAACCTTTAAAAAAGCCTTAATAAATGGACCAAGAAGCCAAGGCCAAACCGTTCCATTATGATATGCAATATCCTTATTGTAAGGTCCAATATAGCTTCCTTTATAGTTTGGATCATCTTGTGCTAGAGTTCTTAAGCCAAAAATTGTAAGTAATTTATCCTGAACAGTATTTACAATTCTAGTCTGCAAAATTTCATCTATCATATTAAAATCAAGAGAAACAAGAAATATTTGATTAGGTCTAATTGATATATCTTTAGTATCAATCACATCATATTGTTTGTCATATTGGAATTTAAAGCTTTCTTTTACTCTTTCAGACAAATCATAATAAATATCTTCTCTTCCAGAAATTTGTGAAAGATTGCTCATAATCTTGAGTGCATTGTACCAAAGAGCTTGAATCTCCACTGCCTTTCTGGAACGTGGTGTTGGATAGTAATCATTTATTTTTACATCCATCCATGTCAAACCTGGGGAATGACTTATTAGATAATCTCCATCCATTTTTATTTCAAAATCTGTTCCATTTTTGTATGATTCAATAATTGAATGAAGTGAATTCCATATCTCACTTAAGAAATATCTATCATTTGTATATTTAAGATACTGGTAAACCCTATCTATATACCATAGCGAAGCATCAACTGTATTATAGAGAATTGATGAATCCTTATCAATAAATGTATTTGGTATAAGCCCGTTTTTTAAAAATTTAGAAAAGCCTCTAAGTATCTGCTTTGCATCATCAAATCTCTTTGTAACAAGGGTTAATCCTGGCAAAGAAATTAATGTATCTCTACCCCAATCGGCAAACCAATGATATCCAGCAATCACTGACTTACTATCACCCCTTCTAACTATGAAGTTATCCGTAGAAAGAACCAGTTTATCATATTTTGATGGAAGATTTGCTTTGTCTATTAAATCATTTTTTCGATTCTTTTCTTTTTGGTATACTTCCGAAGCATCTATATGAGGATTATCCTCTATTGATAAAACCAAATAATACTCGTCTGATCTATCGATTTTCTTTTTAAATTGTCCTATTTGAACATTGTTATCAACCCAAGATTCATTTCTTTGAAGATCTTTTTCATAATATTGTTCTTCCCAAAAATTAAGCGGAGTAAAATCAGAATCCTTAAGAATTATTTTTATTGTTTTGTCAATATTTCTCGGTTTTATTTGTATCCCATTATTGATTATCTCATAATCAAATGTTAGATATCTATGCTTGTTTATATCATAAAAATGTCGTGAGTTTATAATTGGATTATGAACAAAAGATAATTGTTTTTTTGATTTAATATCATATTTAATAATTGTAGTATTTTTTTCATGTTCCATAAAAATTGTTTTTTTGATTTTAACTTTGTTGATATCGTAAGAAAATGTTGGAAATAAATCAAATTTAAAATCACATTTATAATCGTTTAGATTATATTGTTTTTTCTTTGTTTGAACTTGATCGAATATATTTGATACAAATACCCATCGTTCAATAGGCGGATTTAAACTAGAGATTAGCAGACCATGAAACTTTCTAGTGTTTGTATTTTTATGGGTTAATGAGGCGTAACCGCCAAGACCGTTTGTAACAATCCATTCTCTCATAATTCACCTAAATCAATTCATTATAGATATCAATTGTTCTTTTTGTAACTGAATCCCAACTAAATGTATCAAGAACCCTTTCACGGGCATTTTTTCCAAGAAGTCTACCTTTATCTTCTAGTTTTAATATCTCTTTTACACCCCATGCTATGTCCTTTGGATCATGAGGATTT
>Ga0272442_10002096_pt1 | contig 29328 bp, 30 predicted proteins | sample SSMForm2O_FD_200262 | JGI IMG/M metagenome (GOLD analysis project Ga0272442, IMG submission 200262) | Marine sediment archaeal communities from Little Sippewissett salt marsh, Falmouth, MA, United States - SSM-Form-2O | ecosystem: Environmental > Aquatic > Marine > Wetlands > Sediment ...
GTGCCGACCGAAGGAAACAGATAGCGAACCATTTCGAGCCTCCTTGCCAATAGGTTTTGATCACCTATCTGTTTTCGGCAAAGAGGCTCTCTCCTGATTACCTAACCACACTTCGTGGGACAGTTACCCGTTGCGCTTGGCGCTGAGGGTGGACGCTGGTATACTGGGGACTGGCCGCGACATGCCCGATTCTACGCGGCCGTGTTTCTGAGAAGGGAGATTTCCATGAAGACGTGCGAACCATCCGCCGGCCCGATCCGTCGACGTTACCTGCTGATCCTGGTCCTGTTTTCCTGCGCCAGCGCCGTGGCAGCGCCGCCGCAGTATGCGCCGCAGCGCTATGTGGACGTGACGCATGTGCAGATTGACGTGACGCCGGACTTCGAGGCGCGCACGGTGGCCGGGACGACGACGATTCACTTCGTGCCCATCGCCAGGCTGCTGACGGAGCTGAAGCTGGACGCGATCGAGCTGGACGTCTCGGCGGTCGAGTCGGACGCCAACATTGCCGGCTACAGCGTAACCGACGAGGCGATCACGATCACGTTCAGCACGCCGATCCTGCCCGGCGAGGAACACACGGTTGCCGTGACGTACGAGGCCGAGCCCAAGAAAGGGCTGTATTTCCGCACGCCGGAGCTGGGATATGCCGAGGGCGACAGGCACCTTTTCACGCAGGGCGAGAGTCACGAGGCGCCGCACTGGTATCCGAACTTCGACTACCCGAACGAGCGATTCAGCTCGGAAGTGATTTGCCGCGTGCCCAGGGAGATGACGGTCCTGTCGAACGGCCGTCTGGTCTCCGAGGAAATCGACGCGGCGACGGGGCTCAAGGCGGTGCACTGGCTCCAGGAAAAACCGCACGTCAACTACCTCATCGCGCTGGTGGCCGGGATGTTTGAGAAGATCGAGTCGCAGTACCGGGACATCCCGCTGGCGTTCTACGCCACGCCGTCGCAGATCGCGCAGGCGCCCAACTCGTTCGAAGGCACGGCCGACATGATGGCCTTCTTCGAGGAGGAGATCGGCGTGCCGTACCCGTGGGATAAGTACGATCAGGTGACGGTGGCCGACTTCGTGGCCGGCGGGATGGAGAATACCACGCTGACGATTCTCACCGAGCGCACGCTTTTCACCAAGGACACGGAGAACATTCACTCGAGTCAAGGCCTGGTCGCCCACGAGTTGGTGCACCAGTGGTTCGGGGACTACGTCACGTGTAAGGACTGGAGCCATCTCTGGCTCAACGAAGGCTTCGCCACCTACTACGAAGACCTGTACGACGGCCACAAGAACGGGCGCGACTCGATGCTGTACGGGTTGTATGAGAGTACCGGCGGGCTGGTCTCGCGGGACGCCAAGGCGCGTCCAATCGCCGATCGGCGCTACCGGGATGCGGACGAGCAGTTCGATTATCGCAACTACACGAAAGGCGGCTGGGTCTTGCACATGCTGCGCTCGCAAATGGGCGAGCGGTTGTACCGGCGGGCGATCAAGACGTATCTGGAGCGGCACGCGCTGGGCGTGGTGGTGACGGAGGATTTGCGTTCGGTCATCGAGGAAGTATCGGGGCGGCCGTTCGACCGGTTCTTCGATCAGTGGATTTACCATGCGGGTTGTCCGCAACTCGAAGTCTCCTACGAATGGCAGGAGGAGGACAAGCTGGCCAAGGTGACGGTCAAGCAGACGCAGAAGCTGGGCGACGACGCGCCTCCGTTCCATTTGCCCACGAAGATGCGTTTCCTCATCGATGGGTGGCCTGTCGACCGTGACATCATGATCGACCAGATGCAGCACGATTTCTACTTCGCGCTGCGGAGCGAGCCGGACGTCGTGCGGTTCGATCCCGAGCTGACACTGCTGGCCGAGGTGACGTTCGACAAACCCAAGCCCATGCTCTATGCCCAGCTGGAGAACGAGCTGGATGTCGTCGGTCGCCTGCGGGCGGTCAAGGCGCTGGAGAAGAAGAAAGACAAGAAGACGGTCGCCAAGCTCAAGGGGGCGCTGAACACCGACCCGTTCTATGGTGTTCGGCGCAGTGTAGCGGTCGCCCTTCAGAGAATCCGCACCGACGAGGCCTTCGAGGCCCTGACGGATTCGATGGAGCAGGATGATGCACGCGTACGGCTGGCGGTGGTCGAGCAGATCGGCGAGTTCTACCGCGATGAGAGTCTTGCGACGATGCAGGACGTCCTTAGCGAAGAGAAGAACCCGGCGATCATCTCGGCGGCGATTCTCAGCCTGGGACGCTACCATGGCGAGCAGACCAGGGAGGCGGTGACTGAGGCGCTCCGCACCAGCTCCTATCGCCATGAAGTGGCCGCCGCGGCGGTCAGGGCTATTCGCAGGCTGGACGACGCGTCGTATATCCCCGACCTGATGGCGATGCTGCGCGATGCTGACGAGGTTTTTTCCCGGCGTATCGCCGGGGGTCTGATGACGTTGGCTCGTATCGCGCGCAACGAGGACGACCGGACGGAGGTGCGCGAGTTCCTGGCCGGCTACGTCAATCATCCCCACCGTGGCGTTGCCGGGTCGGCGATTGGCGCTCTCGGAGCACTGGGCGATCCGAAGGCGATTCCGATCATCGAAACGTTCCGCGGGGTCGAGCCACGCGACTGGATCGAGCAGCGGGCCCAGCGCGCTTTCGAGGAACTGAACAAGGCCAAGGAGCTCGTCCCGGAGGAGATCGTCGAGTTGCGCAAGGTCGTCGACGAGCTGAAGGCCGAGACGAAGAAGCTCAAAGACGATCTGGAGGACCTGAAGAAGCGCAACAAAGCCAAAGGCCAGGACGAATCGGGGTCCGTTGATGACTCGCCGAACTGATGTCGGAAGGTACACAGGTAGGGATAGCGACGCTAAGGGCAGGAGAGGGCCATGAGCGACCACAGCACGCCAGAGATAGCACCGCGCGGTGCCGCTTTGATTGAACGTCGTTCGCGCGGGCTGTGCTGCCCCCAGTGCGGGCGGTGTATGTGTACCTGATCTTCAGTTAGACGGATACGGTGACGAGGGGCTTATCATGAGCGAAGCGAGTACCTCAGCAGAATCGAAAGCGAAGAGGGCCGACAAGGCGAGGCGGCTGCCGTGGTATGTTTGGGACATCCTCGTGCTGGGGCCGCTGTTCGGTTTTCTTCTGTTCTATCTAGCCAGTGGTGCGTTTTCTTACAGCTACGGTACGCGAAACGACGGGCAGTCCGCATTCGGTATGATATGGTGGTTCGTCCTGCTCACGCCCCTGGTCTTTATTTGCCTGGTGGCGGCAACAGTGCGCGTATTGGCCTTTTGGCCCAGGCATATCGGCAGCCGCACCAGACTGCGGATGATGCAGATCGGTGCCGCAGCGGGCCTGGTCGCCTGTGTGGGACTACCGTTTGCGGGGATCATGCCACTCGGCTACCAGACGTACACCTGGGGTTTCAGGCAGTACGCGCAGGCGAACATAGACGTTCCGGCCGTGCAGCGTTGGCTGGCCGCCCTTGAGCCGGGGACGTGCACAGGCGGGCCGATGGAGCGGCGCGAATGGCGGAACGCGAGCCTGGACTGGCCCAAGTCGATCGTGCGCTGCGATCCCGACCGCATCACCCTGTCGCTGGACGAGGAAGGGGCGCCACTGGTGCGCCTGACCTGGATCGGCTTCGATAGCTGGTGGGGTGTGGTTGTCGGCCGGGCGGATATGGAGATTCCCGAGACACAGCCAAGGAAAAAGGAGATACTGCCCAGCGGCCACGAATTCTACAACGAGGGCGAGTACCGTCTGCCCCTGGCCCCCGGCGCCTATGTCTGGCATAACATCAGATGACGATCGTAACGGGGCGGCAAACGCCTTCGAAGGCGCGAATAACTTGCCGTCTCGGGAGTCTGTTACAATGAGAAGCGTCCGGTTGTCACGGCACGGCGAGGAGGGGGCGGCCGGCCGGTGCGGAGATTGGATGTGGCAAGATTGTGACCTGGTGATCTTCAGGAGTGGAGAAAGGTGCTGATCGTTGCGTTCATAGCCCAAGCCGTTCTGGTCATCGGGGCACTTGTTCTTTCGGCGAGGGTCACTATCCGTACGCGCAGCATTGCCAAAGGGGCTCTGTGCCTGTATGGCCTGAGTGTTTTATGGGCCCTCCTGTTCGCTGTTGCCGTGCCGCAGGTTCTGCCGGCTGTGATGGAGGTCGAGGAGGGGGAGATCGATGTGGTGTTTCCCACCCACGTGCGTGTCGTGCCCATGCTGGCGCTGGCGTGGATTCCCGCCCTCCTGTTCGCGTCGCTGGTGCACCTGGTCTGCACGGTGGCCGGCGATCCTGACATGCGGACGGCTGCGGGCGGCTTGAAGCGGAGCCTGGTCACCCTCTGTGTGGGTTTGGCCCAAGCCCTGCGTCGCGGCCTGACGCCCGCGCGGGACAAACCCTACCCGAAGTGGGTTGGCGTGATTTTTGGCCTCGTGCTGGCCGGCTCCGCTCACTTCCTCTCGGGCCGGAAACGCGCGGGCCTGGCGTGGTACGTCTCGATCTTTGGGTGCGGCCTGTTGGCAACGGGTCTGATCGTTTTGCCGGGATCGTGGGCATTCTTCGCTTCCGTGGCGTTTATGCTGTCAAGCCTTGGACTCAGTGTGATCGTGCTGGTCAAGTCATACCGCCCGGTCCCCCGGATCGGCTGCCACGGATGGATGGGCCTTATCCTATTGGCCGTCTGTCTGAATGCCGGCATCAAGTCAGCGATCCGTCTGGCCGTTCATCCGTTCCGCATTTCAGCAAGTGCTATGGAACCGACCATTTGCGGCATGCGCACCGAGGTGATCGACAGGGACGAGCGTCCGACGACAGGTTTGCTGGCAAGGCTCCTATGGGGTCGACGGTATGTTCACTGGGAAGCCGCCACCTCCGGAACACTAAGGGGACCTCACCACAATCAGAGAACCTGGCCATTGTTGGGGTACACAGTGGGCTCCGATGCCGAGTGGCTGCCGCTCTCGGCCGAGCGTCACCTTGAGTTGGGACAATGGGTTGCCACCGGGGATCTGCTTTTCTCCGGCTATGTCGTATCTGGCGATCGTGTGATGGTCGAGAAGCTGAGCTACACATTCCGCGGGCCTCGACGGGGGGAGATCGTTGTCTTTCGCACGGATGGAATCCAGGGCCTGGACGCCGGGGAATTCTACGTCAAACGCGTTGTCGGCTTGCCGGGCGAGCGGGTGCAGATCGATCCGCCGCATCTGGTGATTGACGGCCAGAGGATCACCGAACCGCCTATCTTCGCCCGGATCGCTTCGCAGGAGGAGGGGTACAGCGGATTCCAGCTTGTGGGAGATTCACAGCGTCCCACGTTTCTTGACACGCTTGAATCGGAAGTCGTCCTGGGCGAGGACGAGTACTTCGTCCTGGGTGACAACTCGGAGAACTCATACGATAGCCGTATGTGGGGCCCCGTCCCCAGAAAGAATATCGTCGGACGCGTCACCCGGATATACTGGCCCCTGGATCGTGTCGGCGCGTTGGAAGGGAAGTGGTAGGTAGTGGGGACAATGGGTCAGGTCGATACTGACAGGATCGAGCGGCATCTGAGGGCGCTGTTGGACAAGGAGCGGCGCGAGGCGCTCGCGTACGCGGTTCTCACGGTCCTCGGGATGCCCGCCTTCATTGTCATAGCGAGTTTCCTGGTCGGTCTGTTCGTCCTGGCCAAGATACCGGCATCGTGGAACAGTGCGACCGCCATCTATATCGGGTTCACCGGTTTCCTGGCCTACACGATCACCTTCGTTCTGACCGGTGGTGGCTTTCCCTTCCGGCTGGAGACGCCGGATCCCTTGTGCCTGGTGGCGGCCGGCTTTGGCATCGTCCTCTTCCTCCTGACCTTTCTCACGCCGATTCGCGAGTGGGTCCCGGTGGCTTTCGGCGTGTTCTATGCGGTCGGCGCGTTTGTCATTCTGGGGCTCTTGGGTCGCGCGTGGATGAAGAGGCCAATCGATGACAATTTCAATACGCAGGACCTTCACTGTGGCCTCGTCGCAGCCGTCTCCGGGTTTGTCGTACTGGCCTACGGCGAAGTGTTACACAGCTCCTGGTTGTGGATGCCGCCGAAGGATGAGGAGATTCGGCTGGGTGCCTGGCTGCTGGACAAGCTGGCGGCCGATCCGGACACGGCTCTGGGCAGTGAGGCCGTGAAACACCGTATTTTTGATCTTCTGGTCCGCCTCAAACTGGTCGGCGTCACGGAAGGCGGCGGTGCCCTCACCGCGAAGGGCCTGGATTTCATCCGCACGGCAAGGGGGATTGAGATGTAGTCTACAGTCATGCTGGACTCCCTGCAGTTTTGGTGTGCTGGCAGGCGAGTCATGAGGAGATCGAGGATGTCAATGAGTTGGGAAGAGGAACGCGACGAGATCATTAAGACCCTGAGGACTGGAACCTGGGTGCTGGAAAAATGGACCCGGCAGCCGGCACTCGTTGCCAGAGACAAGCGATGTATCGCTTTCTACCACGGTCAGGAGTATGACCCGGAGGAATTCGACCTTGTGCCAGATGCTTGGGGGCACGACCATTGCGAGCTCTGCTTCAAGACGATCACCGATTTTGTTCGAGAAGATGACAAGGCCCCAGTTGTGGACGAAGGCTACACGGATGGGAAAAATTGGGTCTGTTGCGAATGCTTTGACAAGCACGGCCCTAGTGGTCGGACTCGGGAGTGACGCCGAAGCGAGCACAACGGAGGTGTTGACAAAACGGAAATGGGTGATAAGGCTGATTGCTGTGGTTGTGATGGCTTTGGGCTCCAGCCGTCTGGACGCTTCTCAGCAAGCTCCAGCGTGGTAGGACGCGGGCCGACAGAGACTGACGTGACGGAATGGCGCCTCCCACAGCAACGTTGCGGGTAGTTGGGCAAAGGAGTGTGCGATGCGTGATTGGGCTGAGCAGGAGGCTTGGCGGCAGGGGCACGGGGACCAGATCGAGCGGACGATGCCGCTGGTCTGGGTGCTCTGGCTAGCGTGTCTGAGCGAGCCGGTGGTGCTGGCCGTGATCGTGTTCGGGTTCGGCGATCGGATTCGCCGGTCTGTGCCGCTGGAGGACCCGCTGCCTCTGACCTTGATTCGAACGGTCCTGATCAGCTTCGCGGTCCTGTCGCTGATTGGCTCCGGTCTGCTGAGGCGCATCCTCTTGCGACCGCGTCGGGGCGGGCCGGTCGCAGCGGGCTCGACGCCGCAATCGTGTAGCGTTCTCTACCGCACGCGCGTCACGGCAGCGTTGGCCCTGGCGGCCTCGCCCAGCGTTTTCGGCTCTGTGTTGTTTTGCCTGGGTGACAGTCCCATGGTATTCTCGGGCCTGGCGCTGGCGGCCCTGCTCGGCCTGCTCTGGCACCGGCCGAGCACGGACGAGTTCGTGACGTTTGCCATGCAGTTCGAGCAGGAGCGAACGGACGGATCAATGGCGTGAATCCGGAAGAAGGGAGTGTTGTCATGGATGCGATTATCGTGAAGTACACACGGGCTTCGATGCTGCGAGCGACGACGTGCTTCTGGAAACGCTTCTTCGGGCCGAAGGGACTGGCCGCCCTCGTGGCGTTGTGGGTCTGCGTTGGTTTGCTCTGGACTGTTGCGCCGCGTGATTGGCTCACCATCGCTCTGCTCACTTCGGCCGTGCTTGTCCAGATTCTGGCGATGGGTGTGTACCTTAACCATCGCCATCGGGTATTGGCCAGTCTTGACCGGCTGGACGATGGCGTGATGGAGTTTCGGTTCGACGAGGAAGGCCTTGGGTTGAGCAGCAATCTGGGTACGTCGATGCTGAAATGGGCGACGTTCGAACGGCTGTGGAAGTTCCCGGATATGTGGCTGCTGTTCATCTCGAAGCAGCAGTACATTGTCCTGCCTGTCGACCAATTGCCGTCAGATGCCCTTGACTTGGTTGATTCGCGCGTCGCGGGCCGTCGCTAGCGGTCGCGGATTGGCTGGCACGCACGTACGAAAGAGGTGGCCTTATGAGATCGATGTGGACACTACCGATGGTGCTGGGCCTGGCTGCCCTGGTGTGTTGGGCGGTGTACGGTGTGTTCCTGATGCTGGATTTCTATCTCGATTATCCGACGGCGGGGATGGCACTGCGCCTTCTGGTGCCCTGGATAGTGGTCTGCAATCTCGTTGGTATCGTCATGGCTCTGGTGCGGGCACGCAAGGACGGCACGCTTCTTCTGGTGGCCGGACTGATCCTGAACCTCTTGCCGGTAGTGGTGATAGCGGGACTGTTCCTGTGGCTCATCTTTAGCTTCAAGATGTGAGAGCGGGTTTGACGTGGGGATTTGGCGCGCGATGTCGGAAGGGCAGCACGACATGGAACGACCGGTACGCTATGTGATTCCGAGAGCGTACTACCTCATGACACCGGCGTTCATTCTGCTGGACTATGGGGCAGGGGTGAACGTTCGTGCGGCCGTTCTGGATGCGATGCCCGTGTACAAGAACCTGTACTATGGTTTCTGCATCTTGTGCGGGGTCATCGTATTTGCCATACCGCGCGCCTCGGCGGTCGTCGCGATCGCGGAAAGCTCGATCATAGTCTTCATGACGGCAGCTCACGTCTTCTTGCCCGTACTGGAAATGGTCAGACATGTAGACGATATCAGCGGCGACTGGCGGATGGCCGAATCGTTTGGCCTTGAGGGAGCCGTCAACCTGGTAATGGCCGGGGCAATCGCGGCGGTGGCATTTCACTTGAACCTGCGCTGCATTGCCGAAGCGGGCGGGTGGACAGGCCGTCGGAAGACCTGAGATTCTCCGGGCATGCAGTGATGCGATAGCGTATGAATGATGAGGACAGAAAGACGGTGTGGTCGACACTGGCCGCTTTGGCGCTGGTAGCCGGTGTGACGGCTGTGTTGGTTGCGACGGCGCCGTACTGGTCGCTGGCTCTCAACGTGCGTACCGGCCTTCCCAGCACGCGCATATTCGTCTTCTCACTCATCGTCGCTTTGATCGCTCCCATGGTGCGGGTCGTGCATAACCGGCTGGGCTGGTCTCGCGCCCGTGTGGCCGCCGTGGTCGTCGGTGGCCTCTTGCTGGGCTATCTGGCCGGAGGATTTCTGGCCGGAGACGAAGACGTCGGCCCGGTGTCGCCTCGCGAACGCGGCATGGCCCTCGAAATCCAGCGCGCTGTGCCGCCGGGCAGGCGCCTGCCCAAAGGTCGCGCCCTGTTCGGAACGGCCATTGCCGTACCGGACGAACATACCGTCGCCCGCGCCGCGGTGAGAATCAGGAAGGCCCTCGTCGATGGGCTTAGCGGAGGCTTCTTCCACCATCTGATTACCGTGGGTGGCCCGGATACGGAGTCCGTCGATGGGGCCCTGCGCCGCGCAGTGCGCCGGCTGCCTAAATGCCGGCGCGGCAACATCCACATCACAGTCGTCACGCCCTCGCCCATCTCCGACCAGACACGGCAGACCCTTGTCAACAAAGGACTGGCTCTGGACGAGATCGAACACACGTTCCCCTGACGGCGCCACGAAATCCGCGCACGCGACGACATATCACGTAACGCCGACAGCGCCGGCGCAATCCTCTAAGGATAGCAGGGCACCTAACGGGGATTTTCGATATGATGATCGCAGCCGCCCAAGTCAGACAAGTCAACCGGCCGCCTCTGCTGCGGTGGGCCCGGCTGCTGCTGGGGCTGTTCGTTGTGGGACTGGTTCTCAGTGGGCTGACGGCCTTCCCCATCAGGACAGAAGTGGAACTGTTGCAGCGTGTCGTAGGCGAGGGATCGCCGATGCAGTCGTGGTGGCCCGGGCTCGCGTGGTGGATCTCGTACGTGCATCGCGGGGTCGTGGAGACATCGGCCGCGTACCCATTTCTGTTCTACGGGACGGACTGGCTGGCCTTCGCCCACATCATGATCGCCATCGCCTTCATCGGTCCGCTGCGCGATCCGGTTCGGAATATCTGGGTCGTTGAGTTCGGGATGATCGCGTGTCTCCTGGTGATCCCGGCGGCCCTGATCTGCGGGCCCATCCGGGGCATTCCCTTCCTCTGGCGTTTGATTGATTGCTCCTTTGGCGTGGTCGGCATCATCCCGCTGTATCTGGCCTGGCGCATGATTCGCCGCGCCGCCTCGGTTGACTCCTGCTGAACCTGCCTGTTGCCTGAACTCGTCCGGTTCGTTATCGTAACAGCCTCCTTAGGTTCCGGCGTTTTTGGAGATGTGCATGGCTGATGATGTGACGACACGAAAGGGCACGCTGGCCGTCTGGCTGCAGTCGGTGCGGGCGTTTTCTTTCCCGGCCTCGATCGTGCCGGTGGCGGTGGGGGCGGTCCTGGCGGCCCATTCCGAGGGCCCGGTCGCCTGGTGGCTGGTCCCGTTCATCGCCGTCGCCTCGGTCCTCATGCACGCCGGGACGAACCTGGTCAGCGACTACTTCGACTACCGCAAGGGCGTCGACAAGGACTACACCTACGGTTCCAGCGGCGTTCTGGTAGCCGGGCTGCTGACCCCGATGCAGGTCTTCGTTGGTGGCCTGGTGGCCTTCGCCATTGCCTGCGGTATCGGGCTGCTGTTCATTGCGCTGCGGGGCTGGCCGATTCTGGCACTCGGCCTCTTCGGTCTGCTGGGCGGGATCTTCTACACCGCCCGGCCGGTGGGCTACAAGTATTTCGCCTTCGGCGATGCGCTGGTGTTCCTCCTGATGGGCCCCTTGATGGTCGTTGGCTCCTATTTCGTGCTGACCGATTCGTACAGTCACGCCGTCCTGATCGCCAGCCTGCCCGTCGGTTGTCTCGTCGCCGCGATCCTGCATGCCAACAACATGCGCGACATCGAGCACGACCTGGACGCCCACGTGCGCACCGTCGCCAACCTGCTCGGGCATGATCGGTCGCGCACGGAGTATTACTTCCTGGTCGGCGGGGCCTACGTTGCCGTTCTGGGCATGATCGTGGGAGGGCTGGTCAGCTCCTGGGGCTTGCTCGTGTTCGCCACCGCGCCGTTGGCGGTGAAGAATTTCCGGCGCGTCATCCACAGCCAGCCGCGCCGGCCCGAGATGATTGCGACTCTCGACGTGGAGACGGCGCAACTGCATCTGGCGTTCGGCCTGCTCTTCGCCCTGGCGATTCTGCTGGGGGCGTTGCTCTAATGAAGACGGTGTGGTTCCTCAGTGCAGCGGCGGCCGGCCTGTGGCTGGTGATGTTCTCACCATGGACCCGCGAGTCGGTTCCGTTTTGGCCTGCCATGGCAATCTCCTCCGGCCTGCTCGCCGCCAGCGCGCTGTGGATCGACCGCAGGCAGTTCCGGCAGACGTGCGTTTTCTACTGGTGGCACGTCCCGCTGGGCTTGGGCTCAGCCGTCGTGCTGTATCTGATGTTCTTCATAGGCCACAAGATCGCCGCGTTCATTCTGCCCTTCGCCTCCGATCAGGTTGGCTTGGTCTATCGCACGCGAAGCCAGGCGGATCTCTGGATCATCGCCGTGCTGCTCTTTGCCTGGGTCGGCCCGGCCGAGGAGATCTTCTGGCGAGCCTTCGTGCAGCGCCGTTTCGGCCAGCGCTATGGGCCCTTCGCGGGCTTGGTTGTCACCGCGGCGATCTACACCGTCGTACACATCTGGTCCTTCAACCTCATGCTGCTGGCCGCCGCCGGCCTGTGCGGCGTGTTCTGGGGCGCCATGTTCTACCGCTTTCGCTCGCTCTGGCCCGCACTGATCAGTCACGCCGTCTGGGACGTCGTCATCTTCGTCTTCCTGCCCATTCGCTAGCCCCTCGCTTCCTGCCCTGACGCTTCTGCAACGGCCTATATTGCCGTTAAGACACGTCCGGAAGTTGCCGATAATGCTCTGTATTTGTTGGAGAGTCAGGGCATGAGCGAGCCACAGACAATGCAAGAAGACCGTCCGATATTCGGATTGCCCGTGGACACCTCGCTGCTTTTCGCAGACAAGAAGGGCGTCTACAAGAAGCGGATCGAGCGGAAGCGCACGAAGTTGCTGAAGAAGGTCAGTTTCCTCAAGAGATTCCTCGACCACGATGAGAAGATCGTCTTCCTGACGACAGGGTGCTCACCGTTCTCTGCCCTTGAGCAACTCACGATCGGCCACCTGTGGGTCTACATGATTAAGCGGGCTCTCTTTGTCTTCACGAACAAGCGTGTCCTCCACATCCCGACAACCTCGAACTTCACATATCGAAGTTGCATCGCCCAGATTCTCTACCAGGATTGCCGCAGCCTGCTTGTCAAGGGCGGGGCGCTGCGCGTGGAATACCAGACAGGCAAGAAAGAGAAATTCTACAGCATCCCCTGGAGCGATCGAGAGATCATCAATACGATCAACGTTGATGCTCCTGAACCCGCCGAGCCAAGCATCTGGCCCGAACGGAACCATCTGTGTCCGAACTGCAAACAGATCCTGGCGGCAGGGCGGACGACTTGTCCCGCGTGCGGACTCACCTTCAAGACACAGGCAGAGGCGGTGAAGTATTCGCTTCTGTTCCCGGGAGGGGGATACTTCTACACCCAACGCTGGACCCTGGGGATCCTTGACGCGATTGGGGAAACGTACCTTCTGGTCATCATGCTCCTTGCCATGGGCGCAACCGCGTTAGGTGATACGACAGCGTTGCCGGCGGTTGCCCTGGTTGGCGGCATTCTGGCAATCGAGAAGTGCCTCACTATCTATCACGCGAAGGGATTCGTGGCCGAATTCATTCCCAAGACGCGACCCTCGTTGCCGCCAGCACGGGATTTGCCAACGGAGCCGCCAGCCACCGAGCAGCTACCGGCGACACCGGCGCCGGAGCCACAACAGACCGCTGAGCAGGTCCTCTCGGTCCGCTAGGCGGAGGAGCGGCAGCCCCGCTCGATATCGCCTTTCTGCCTATCCGCCGGCCGGGAATCGGCCTGAAAACCGCACCGCGGCGTCGCGTGCCGTGGTTAAGCCGCGACCATGTTTTGCCGATAACGCGCTGTATTCGTTGAGGCGATTTTGGAGAGCCAAGGCATGAGCGAGCCACAAACAACGCACGAAGACCGTCCGATACTCGGATTGCCCGTGGACACCACCCGGCTTTTCGTAGACAGGAAGGGCGTCTACAAGAAGAGCATTGAGCAGAAGCGCATGAAGCTCCTGAGGAAGATCAGCTTTCTCAGAGAGTTCCTCGATCCCGATGAGAAGATCGTCTTCGTGACGACAGGGTGCTCGCCATTTACCAGTCTCGAGTCACTGACGATCGGCTACCTGTGGATCTACTTGATCAAGCGTGCCATATTCGTCTTCACAAACAAGCGAATCCTCCACATCCCAACAACCGTGGAGCTCAACTACCGGGATTCCATCGCCCAGATTTTGTACCAGGATTGCCGCAGTCTGTTTGTCAAGGGCGGGGCCCTGCGCGTGGAGTACCTTACAGGCAAGAAAGAGAGTTTCGTCGGCATCCCCGGCAGCGACGGGGAGATCATCAAGACGATCAACATCGAAGCGCCCGAACCTGCTGAGCAAAGCACTTGGCCCGAGCGGAACCATCTGTGTCCGAGTTGCACCCGAGTCTTGGAGGCAGGGAGAGGGACCTGTCCGGCGTGTGGGCTCGCGTTCAAGAACAAGGCGGAGGCCGTGAAGTATTCGATCCTGTTCCCGGGCGGGGGGTACTTCTACACCCGACACCCGATCCTGGGCACGTTCGACGCGATCGGGGAATCGCAACTTCTCGCTGCCACACTTTTTGCCCTGGTGGTGAGCGTTCTTGGCAATCCGGCCATGTTGCCGGTGTTCGTCCTGGTCGGTGGTGTATTGGTACTCGAGAAGTGCCTCACCGTTTATCATGCGAAGCGTTTCGTGGCCGAGTTCATTCCCAAGAGGTTACCGGTGCAGCCCGCTGCGCGGGCCCTGCCGGTCGAGCAGCCGCCCGCGGCGCAGTCACCGGCTGCGTCGGAGCCACAGCCCGAACAGACCGTCGAGCAGGTCCTCTCCGTACGCTAGGTAAAGGATGCGAGCCCGGTCGCTACAACTGGTTTCCGGCGTGCCACCGGAAGAGTGCCTCGAACGGATTGTCGAGGGTATCTGTGTGCGACGTGCGTTTGTCGCGCCGCCTTCTTCCTCCTGTCCACCGGAGAAGCCGGTCGCTGGGTATGTCCAGGGAGAGCATTTCTGCTTGTGGAAGACATCCCCGCGCAATTCATTTCGTCGCCTTCTCGAGGCCCGCGTTCGGCCCTATCGGGTCGGCACGCTCATCGAGGGTCATTTCTCGGTTCATCCCTTCAGCCGCGTCTTCGCCATCGTGTGGTTCGGCACGGCGTCGCTCACGGCTCTCGCAACGTTCATTGCTCTTGTTGTCCTGCCTCTCTTGGGCGAATCGAGCCCGAGTTCCAGGGACATCGGCATATTCGCATTCCTGCTGCTCGTCTTGGCTGGCGGCAGTGCGTTGTGTCTCTTCACGTATCGTGCCGCGCAAGATGAACCGCGATTCATCAGGGAGTTTCTGTTCGAATTGCTTGAGGCACAGCCCCTGAGGCAGGATGAACAGGCTGTCACAGCGGCAATCCACACCGAGCGTGGCAGCTAGACCGTGTCAATCAGTTCCGAGATGGTGGGGCCCGCGCAGGCACCGGTTGACGTCCAAAACGGCCGCGTGCAGGCGGACTGACCTGGCTGTGGGGGATTTTGTCTTGCCTTTGGCGGCGTCGGCCATAACAATGCGTCGGTCGGCGGCGGAATGCGACGGTTCGGTCTTCCGTGGCTGGCTCGTCGCTACTGAGGAAACCGGGCCAATGAATGGAGGCAATCATGGCAAGCGCAGCAGCACGACACATCCTGGTCGAGACGGAGCAGCAATGCAACGATCTCAAACAGCAGATCGAAGGCGGGTCGGACTTCGCGGAGATGGCCCAGCAGCATTCCAAGTGCCCATCGGGCCAGCGGGGCGGTGATCTCGGCTCCTTCTCGCCCGGGCAAATGGTCAAGGAATTCGACGACGTCGTTTTCAGCGCCGATCTGGGCAAGGTCCACGGCCCCATCCAGACGCAGTTTGGCTTCCACCTGATCGAGATTACCAGCCGCACCGAATAGCAGCACCCGTTTCATGGCTTCATGGGAGAGCTTCACTATGCCGGAGAAGAAAGAGCAACGCTATTTCTCGCTCAAGCCGAGTGAGAGAGCCGTTTTCGAGGCAGCATCACGCATCTACGCCGCCTATATCGCTTCGGGGGCGAAAAACCCGGAAAACCAACGTGACCTCATGCGTCTATCCATACAAGAGGCCATCCAGATCGGGACGGTCGTTGAAGACGCCGTACAGAGTGACGACGAGTTGGAGGACGTCACGTAGAGAATCGCCAAGGCCGCGCCAAACGTGCGGGGGTTGCTTGGGTGACAATGTTGCTGCCAGCGGGGGGCCGCGCGCAAGGACTCGACGAACATCTTCATGAAGCCTCTGGAGATCACATCACTGACGAAACACTACGGCTCGGCCATCGGGGTCGAGGACGTGACGTTTGCCGTCGAGCCGGGCGAGATCTTCGGCTACCTTGGCCCCAACGGCTCGGGCAAGACCACCACGATCCGCTGCATCATGGGCCTGCTGCGCCCGACGCGGGGGCAGGTCCACGTCCTGGGCCGCCGCGTTCGATCCGGAAGAGGCACCGAGCATACCCGCATCGGGTATTTGCCCGGCGAGTTTCGCCTTTGGAAATGGCCGCGCGGGCGTCGCTCACTGGGTCTTTTCGCCGCCCTGGGCCGCTGCAAAGGCGCCAAGAAACGCCGCGCGGAGCTGGCCGAGCGGCTCGGTCTGGATCTGAATCGGCGCGTGGGGGAGCTGTCCAAGGGCAATCGCCAGAAGGTCGGGGTCCTCTTCGCATTTCAGCATAACCCGAAGATACTGGTTCTTGATGAGCCCACCGCCGGGCTCGATCCGCTGTTACGTCAGATCGTCCTGGACCTGATTCGCGAGAGTGCAGAGGCCGGCGCGACGGTTCTGCTCTCGTCACACGATCTCAGCGAGGTCTCGGCCGTCTGCGGCCGGGCCGGCATCCTGCGCAAAGGCCGACTCGTCGAGTTGGCGCCGATCGCCAAGATCGTCCAACAGGGGCAGCGCCGCCTCAAAGTGTGGTTCGCCGACGGCACCCTGGCGCCACCGGTACCCAACGATCAACTACCGGGCGTGCGGCTGCTCCATCGCCGGCCGGGCATGCTTGATCTGGCCTATCACGGGGCCGCCGATGGCATCCTCAAGTGGGTTGCGCAGTTCTCCGTCGATCGTATCGCCACGCCGGAAACGTCGTTGGAAGAGGCCTTCATGCAGTACTATACGCTGCCCGCCGACCGCGCCGACACCGACGTCAAGACCGGTGTCCCGGAAGGAGGCCGGTCATGAGCAGCGCGTCGCGTCCGTCGTTTCCCTGGCCCCTTCTGTTCCTCTGGTTCCGGCGCACGCTATTGGCCTGGGTTCTCATCGCCCTGGCGATCTTCCTCATGCAGATCGCCGTCTGTGGCATTGTCCACGACAATCAGAGCGTCAAGGCCTGTCTCAAAATGCTCGATATGTTCCCCGGTGTCGTCAAGATCGCCCTGGGCGGCGAGATGCTCCAGGTGGGCAACACCCCGGGACTGATCGCCATCGGATATCAGCACCCGTTCATCCTGTTTCTTCTCCTACTCTTCGCCATAGGTGTGCCGACCGGCATGTTGGCCGGCGAGGTGCAGCGAGGCACGATGGAGCTGATTCTCAGCCGCCCCGTCACGAAGATGCAGGTCTATCTCTGCGCCGGTTTCCTCACCGTCACCGGCATGTTCGGTTTGGTCATGATGATGTTTCTGGGGACGGTCGCCGGTGTCAACATCTACGAGTTCAACGAGCCGATTCCCCTCGATCTGTTCTTCCGCATCGCGATCAACGGAGGCCTGCTGGCCAGTGCTGCAGGAGGCGTGGCGCTGCTGGCCGCGGCCTGTTTCCGCGCACGCTATATGGCGGTGGCCGCCACAGCCGGCTTCCTCGTGGGAAACTACTTCGTCTCGGTTCTCTCGCAGTTGTGGCCCCGCATGGCCTTCCTCTTTCGCTACACGATGTTCAACTATGTCAGCGGTCCCAAGCTCTGGCGCGGCTGGCCGCTCGACGACATGAGCGTCCTGGCGGGCATTCTCCTGGCCTCCGCCATCGCCGGCGCCATCATCTGGCAGCGCCGCGACCTGCCCTTGTGATAGCGGCTCACGACGGAAAGGTAATGGGTCACAATCAATTCATAATCCGGTCCTATCGTCCGGAGGACCGGGTTTCCGTTGTCGCCCTTTGGTCCGCCTGTGGCCTGGTGGTCCCCCAGAACGATCCGAAACGGGACATCGAGCGGAAACTCAAGGTCAACCCCGAGTGGTTCCTGGTGGGCGAGATCGCTGGCGAGATCGTTGCGACATGTATGGTCGGCTATGAGGGCCACCGAGGCTGGATCAACTACCTGGCGGTCGCGCCGCCGCCGAGGCCTGGCCACGCGACGGGTGCGCGAGGCCGAGAAGCGACTGCGGCAGGTCGGCTGCCCCAAGATCAATCTCCAGATCCGGACCGCCAATTCCGGCGTCATCGACTTCTACAGGACCCTTGGCTTCGTCGTCGATGACGTCGTCAGCCTGGGAAAACGCCTCGAAACAGATTAGTCCTGAGGGGCCGAAACACCCCGTTCTGCACGCATTCTCAAGCCACGCGATCGTCGAAATTGCCTTGCCTTGCCTCTTCGTCGTGGTGACAATAGCCTGATAATGGCGTTCGTGAAACCGTTCCGTCCACAGTGTTCGGATATCGTTGGAGAGTGAGAAATGAAGGCAAGACGAAAATGGGCACTGGTACTGGTTGCTGCGTGTCTACTCACGTCGGCCCTGTGGGCCAAGGAGATCCCGTTCGCCGAGCCCGAAGCGGTGGGGATGTCCTCAGCGAAGCTCGAGGCGATGCAGGCCGTCGCCGAGAAGATGGTCGACGAGAAGAAGGTCGCCGGCATCACGACGATGGTCGCGCGGCACGGAAAGATCGTGCACTTCGAAGCCTACGGTCACCGGGACATCGACGAACGCTGGCTCATGGAGCGCGATACGATTGTCCGCATCTATTCCATGAGCAAACCCATCACGTCGGTCGCCGCCATGATCCTGTACGACCGGGGCATGCTGCAACTCGACGAGCCGGTAGAGACATACATCCCCGCCCTGCGCGGACTGAAAGTCTACGGCGAGCCCGAGTGCGCCGAACCCAAACGCAAAGTCACCGTCCGTGACCTGCTGCGCCACACCTCGGGACTGACCTACGGCATCTTCGGCGACACCCCCGTCGACAAGATGTACCGCCAGAAGAACATCCTCAGTGACGTACCGCTTGAGGAAATGATGCAGCGGCTCGCCGGGATACCGCTGCTGCATCAGCCCGGAACGCAGTTCCACTACAGCGTTTCGACCGATGTGCTGGGTCATGTCGTCGAGCGCGTCTCGGGCCGGACGCTGGACGTCTTTTTCGCCGAGAACATCTTCAAGCCCCTGGACATGAGGGACACGGCTTTCTATGTCAGCGAGGACAAGCGCGACCGCTTCTCACGCTGCTACGGCCCCGACCCGGACGGCGGCCTGAAACTGACCCAAGAGATCGAAGGCTACGGCTTCCTTCGCCCACCCAAGTTTCTCTCGGGCGGCGGCGGCCTCACCTCGACGGCCCGCGACTACGTGCGTTTCTGCCAGATGCTCCTGAACAAGGGACACCTCGACGGCGTCCGCATTCTGGAGGCTGAGACGGTCGAGGAAATGACCCGCGACCACCTGCCGCCCGGTGTCAATGCCGGCCAGGGCGCCGGCTTCGGACTGGGATTCTCCGTCCAGCGACAGCCCGATCCCAGCGGCCAGGTCCGCGTCGGCGAGTACGGCTGGGCCGGCGCCGCCAGCACCTTCTTCGGCATCTCTCCCCAGGACGACACCGTCGTTCTGATCCTGACGCAATACATGCCGTTCAACAACGAGATCCCCAAGACCTTAAAGCCCCTGGTTTACGCCGCACTCAACGAGAATTGACCACGCGTTTCGCCGATCATGGCAACCGACTAGTGGAAAGGAGATACAAGATGAAAGCCGGGTATGTGGTGATATCGCTGTTGTTGACCTGTGCAATGGGCTGTGCCGTCCTCGACTTCGATTCCGAGGACGAGCAGGAAATCCCGCTTTCCGACGTACCCGCCGAGGCCCTCCAGGCCGCTCAAGGCGCCGTCGATGGGATCACCCTGACAGAAGCTGAGATGGAAGAGGAAGATGGCCAGACGGTCTACGAGATAGAAGGTACCGCCGACGGCACCGAGTACGAGATCGAAGTCACCGCCGACGGCAAAGTCCTCGAAGTCGCCAAAGAGGGAGATGACGACGACGAAGACGACGAAGACGACGATGACGAGGACGACGACTAGCTGACGTCCTTCTGTCACCGAATGTCTGCACGAATGTGTTGTCTCCGCAGGGTGACTGATTCGACACCGCCGACCGCGTGGCTGTCACTCATCTTGCCGGCAGATCGCTAATTTCCTTGCCACGCCGAGCTTGAGCAAAGGAGCTGAGCATGAACCGACGTGAGTTTTCGAAACAGATGTTGATGGTTGGGTCCGGCGTAGGGGCCGTCTCGACCATGAACGCCCCCACTCTGGGAGCAGACCCGTCGGCAGACTACTACCACGAGCCGGCCAGGAAACTACCCATCCGCAAGTTCGACGTCGTCGTCGCCGGTGGCGGGACGGGGGGCGTCATCGCCGCGGTGGCCGCAGCGCGGCAGGGGGCCAAAACCGCGTTGATTGAGGTCAAAGGCTATCCCGGCGGCACCGCCACCGAAGGCGGCACGGCGTTACACAGCTTCTACAACCTCTGGAAAGCCTTCGACGTCGAGAAGCGGCAGGTCGTCAAGGGCTTCCCGCAGGAGCTCATCGACCGCTTGATGAAGGTCGGCGGCTGCTCCGGCCACGCCGAGATGTCCCAGGGCTACACCTACGATTCGGTCTGCACCGCCATCGACACGGAACTGTACAAGCTCGTCGCGTTCGAAATGCTCGCCGATGCCGGCGTCCACATCTTCGTCAACACACTGCTAACCGGCGCGATCAAGGATGGCTCGCGTCTCCGTGGCGTCATTGTCGAGAGTCGCTCCGGTCGCGAGGCCTTCTACGCCAAGTCGTTCGTCGATTGCACCGCCTACGGCGACCTGGCCGCCTACGCCGGGGCACGCTACACCGAGCCCAACGACTACGCCGTCTGCAACAGTGTCGGCATCGGCAACGTCTGCATCGACACCTACCACGACTTTCTCAAGGCCAACAGCGCCGTCGGCCAGTTGGCCCATGGGATGCGCAGTGGCCAGCCCGACCAGATCGTCCGCGCCGGCGCCGAGCGTCTCAACGTCCCGGGCCTGACCGACGCCGCGCGGAAGATCGGCATGAGCATGATCACCACCACCGTCCACGACAACTATCTCATGTTCATCAAGTGCAACTTCAAAATGTCCGTCAGCCCCACCGACCGCGACGCCGTCGCCAAAACCGAACTGGAAATCCGCCGGCGCATGGCCAAAACGGTCGAGTTATTCCGGCAGTACGTGCCCGGCTGCGAGAAGGCCTTCATGGCCCGCACCAGCCCAAAGCTCTGCATCCGCCGCGGCCGCCTGATCGAATGCGACTACGACATCACCCTCGACGACGTCCTCCAGGGCCGGCACTTCGACGACGAAGTCATGGTCTACGGCTTCCACGACAGCGCCCCGCGCCTCCAGATCAAGGACGGTGGCACCTACGGCCTGCCCTACAAGGCCCTCTGCGTCAAGGGCATCGAAAACCTCTACGCCTGCGGCATGATGATCACCGCCAACCACGACGCCCACATGTCCACGCGCAACACCGTCTGCTGCATGGGCCAGGGCCAGGGCGCCGGCACCGCCGCGGCCCTCTGCGCCGCCCGCCAATGCGGCACGCGCGAGCTGCCCTACGGCACCCTCCGCGACGCCCTAAACAAGGCCGGCGTCTACTTCGAAAGCTAAAGATGGGCCTGTTATAGGCCGATAGAACTCTGGAGTTCTCATGTCGGCGGGCGTGTTCTGCCGGCGGGGATAGTGGCAACGCGACAAACGACAATCTGACATATGCTAGGAGACAGACTATGGAATGTCCGGCGTGCGGAAGGCAACTCAAGGAGATGCAAGCGGGTGACATCGTCGTCGACGTCTGCGAGGCAGGATGCGGCGGAATTTGGTTCGATAATTACGAGCTCCAGAAGGTTGATGAGAAGCATGAAGCGGCCGGCGAGGTGCTCCTGGACATCCCCCGCGACCCCAGCGTCAAGGTCGACTACACCCAGAAGCGCTCCTGCCCCAAGTGTACGGACCAGCCGATGATGCAGCACTTCATGAGCATCAAGCGGGAGGTGGCGGTCGACGAGTGTCCGGCCTGCGGTGGCCTCTGGCTCGATGCAGGCGAGCTGGGACAGTTCCGCGAGCAGTACGAAGATGAGGCTGAACGCAAAGAAGCGGCCGGCGCCTATTTCGACGAGGTCTTCCAGGAAGATTTCGACGCGATCAAGGAACAGAACGAGCAGCAAATGGCCGGCGCCCGCAAGTTCGCCAACGTGTTCCGCTTCATCTGCCCGACCTACTACATCCCCGGCAAGCAGACCTGGGGCGCTTTCTGATCGCCCCGGCTAAGCCCGGTGGAAGTCGAATCCGGCACGGGCCCACGCCCGTGCCGCGCCTGGGAGGCGCAAACAGTGAGCGGCCCTAAGGACGGTGGCATGATCTACTCGACCGAGCACGGTCGCATGTGTCCCGAGTGCGGCCGGCCCGTCGCAGCCTGCGCATGCCGCGAGCGGAAGAACCGCCAGATTCCACAAGGCGACGGCATCGTGCGCGTCAGCCGCGAGACGAAGGGCCGCAAAGGCAAAGGCGTAACCCTGATCGCCGGCCTGTCCCTGGACCAGGCGGGCCTCCAGAAGCTCGCCAAGCAGCTCAAGCGGAAGTGCGGAGCCGGCGGCACCGTCAAAGACCGCGTCATCGAAATCCAGGGCGACCACCGCGATCTCCTGCTCGCCGAGCTGCAAACACGAGGCTACACCGTCAAACGCGCAGGCGGATGATATCCACCCTCACGCCACAGATCCGCACACCTGGCGGATGGCGTCGATGATGTAGTCGTCGATTCTTTCCGTGTACCGCGGCCCGATGCGCACCTGCACAAACCGGTCGTAGATCCCCAGCGTTTGCCGGCAGCAGTCGGGACCGTACTCGATCGCCTTGCCATGCGGGCTGGTGAACGAAGGCCACTCAGGATGCCGCGTCCGTTTGTTAATCACCGACTCGGCCACCGGCAGCAGCACCGAGCCCGACAGCCGCGAGGTCGGCACCTTTCGCTCTCGTAGCCCGTCAATGCACCGGTCGCGCATCAACTTATCCTTCACCTCAAAGAACACGCTATACCCAATATCGCCGTCCGGGTCCGGCCGGTGACGCAGGCGAATCCCCGCCACGTCCTTGATCCCGTCGTAGACAGCCTCCGCATGGCTCCGCAGGTGAGCGACCATCGTATCGAGCTTCGTAAGCTGCGCCCCCAGCACCGCCCCCGTCAGCTCGTTCATCCGGAAGTTCTCGCCCGCAAACGTCTGCTCCTGGCTCGACCCCATACGATCCACGAACAGCCCCCGGATCGTCCCCATATCGTGGAACCGCGCCGCCCGCTCGTAGATGCGCGGATCGCTCGTCACCACCGCGCCGCCCTCGCCCGACGTCATCGTCTTGTTGATCTGAAAGCTGTAAATACCCACGTCGCCGATCGAGCCCAGCTTCTTGCCGCGATACGACCCGCCCACACACTGCGCGCAGTCCTCCAGCACCGCCACCCCGCGCCGCCGCGCGATCTCCATGATCGGCTCCATATCGCAAGGCCCACCGAGCAAGTGCACCGCGATAACCGCCTTGGTCCGCGGCGTAATCTTCCGTTCGAAATCCTTCGGATCGATATTCAGCGTCCGGTCGATATCCGCAAAGACAGGCAGCGCCCCCGCGTGCACCACGCACGTATAATCCGACCACCACGTATAAGCCGGCACGATCACCTCATCCCCCGGCCCAACACCCAGCCCCGTCACCGCACAATCCAGCGCCGCCGTCCCCGAAGTCACACCCAGCGCAAAACGCGTCCCCATGTGCTTGGCGAAATTCTCCTCGAAACGCAGCACCTTCGTCGGCTTCCCCGGCCCCCAATAGCGAAACGGCGACCCCGACTCCACCACCTCCATCAGCGCCTGCTCTTCCCGCTCGTCAAAGAACGCCGGCCCAATATACCCTGGCTCGATCCTGGCCACCGCCCCCGCACTCACGTCTCCCTGGGCCCGCAACCTCCCGCCCGGCAGCCCAAGCCCCAATCCGCACGCCCCCAGACAACTCGTCCGTAGGAACCCTCGCCGTGTCAGTGTGTGTCTCTGCACTTTGGTCGTCGCCGCCGCTGTTGCCACGTTCGTACCTCCGAATCATAGGTTCCCGCGCCAACCTCTCCACCCAATTCTACGTCCGCACCGGCAACCTTGGCAAGCGCGCTATCTCGCCGCGCCGGATTCGACCGTCTCCCCCAGCGCCTTGAGATACCGCAAATACTCGCCATCGGTCGATAGAATCAGCACCGAGCCACTCGCCAGCGTCTCCTCATAGCTGTTGAGCGTCTCCAGGAAAGAATAGAATTCGGGGTCCTTGGCGTACGCCTCCGCATAAGTGCGGATCGCCTCGGCGTCCGCCTTGCCCATGATCTCTTGCGCCTCCTTGTACGCCTTGGAGATGATCTCCTTCTCCTCGCGCTCCTTGCGCCCTTCGATCTCCAGCTTCTGCCCCTCGCCCTCGGAGCGATACTTCGCCGCGATCCGCTGCCGTTCCGTTATCATCCGCTCGTACACCGACTCCTGCACCTGCTCGACGTAGTTGATCCGCTTGAACCGCATGTCGATGATCTCGATGCCGAACTCCTCAGCCGCCTGCTTCGCCTCGGCAAGGATCTCCGCCACGATCTCGTCGCGCCCCGCCTCGACATTATGCACCTCCCCCGTCGCTTCCCCGTCGATGCCCGTCATGATGCTCATCGGCCGGTCGGATGTCCGCACCGCCTCGATCAGCGGATGGTTCGAGATCTTGTTGCGCACCGCGCCGTTGATGATATCGTCGAGCCGCCCCTGTGCGGAGCTTTCCATCGCCACCGTCTTGAAGAACATCAGAGGCTCCGTGATCCGCCAGCGGGCGAAGCTGTCCACCCAGATATACTTCTTGTCCTGCGTCGGCACCTGAGTCGGATTGCCGTCCCACTCGAGCACGCGCTTATCCAGCGTGTTGATCTGCTCGATCAACGGGAGCTTGAAATGCAGCCCCGCCTCTTTGATCACCCGCTTGGGCGAGCCGAATTGCGTGACAATCACCTGCTCGGTTTCCGAAACCGTGAACATAAACGCCGTCGATATGGCGACCAGGACCAGCGCCACCGTCAGAGCGATCAATGGTTTGAGTCCGCGCATGGCTATTTCTCTCCAATCTGCATCATGGGCAACAGCCCCTTGACGCTCTCGTCGACGATATACTTCTTCTCAATCTTCGGCAGCACCTTGCCCAGGCTCTCCAGATACATCCGCCGCCGCGTCACGTCGGCGCTCTGCTTGTACTCGGCATAGATCTGATTGAACCGGCTCGCGTCTCCCTGGGCCGTATTGATCCGGTCGATCGCGTACGCCTCCGCCTGCTTGATCTTTTGCAGCGCCTCACCCCGGGCGCGGGGCACCACCTTGTAGTATTCCTCCAGCGCCTGGTTGACCAATCGTTCCTTGTCCTGCTGCGACGCATTGACCTCATTAAACGCCGGCTTAACCTTGTCCGGCGGATTCACGTCCTGCAGCTTTACCGCCACGATGTTGATGCCGCACTCGTACTTGTCCAGAATCGTCTGCATCTTCAGACCGGCCTCGACATTGATATCGGTCCGGCGCGACGCAAGAACCTCGTCGACGCTCGAATCGCCCACCAGGCTGCGCATCACCGACTCGGCCACGTCACGGATCACCTTGGACGGGTCGCGCACGTTGAACAGGAACAGCTTCGGGTCCCCGATCTTGTACTGGACGATCCACTCGACCTGAGCCACGCTCAGATCGCCGCACAGCATCAACGATTCTTCTGTGTGCTTCTTGCCGTAGGTCGATTGCACCCCGGCCTGCAGCGTCCGGAACCCGAACTCGTCTTTGAAGATCCGCTCGACCTGGGGCGTCGAAACCGTCTCGATCAAAGGCAGCTTGAAGTGCAGCCCGGGCTCCGTGATTTTGCGGAACCGCCCGAAACGCTGCACGACCCCCTTTGAGTCCGTCGGCACGACGTAATAGGAAGAGAACCCGAGGACGACAAGGATAGCGGCCGCGATGCCGATCCACGCGTACCGCAGCACGTCCGCAGGTTGCGGCGGGGTGATGCGGATGTACTGGACATCATTGTCCATCAGACGACTCCTTTCAAGAAACGCGGCTCACACAAACCTGTACCTCCCCATATACACGATAACCGCCACCTTTCCCAGCAGTATATGGGTTTCGTCCCCGCGCTCCGAGAAATGCACTTGCCGGCATCGCCCCTGGCGCAGACAATAGCGGGGCGTATGGCCCCCTGACGACGGCAGCCCCCATCCCGCGAGACGGCGGGCCATTCGTAACGGCAGAGGAGAAATCGCAAGAATGATCTACAACAACGCCCTGAGGCCCTCAACCCTATGCGCCATGGTCCTGCTCCTCCTGGCTATCACGGGAACCGCGATGTGGGCCGGCTTGCTCGTGGATCAGGACATGGAGTCATTCGACATTGCTGGCCTGATCTTCCTCGCTCTGGATCTGGCCTTCTGGACACTATCGTTCCTGTTCTTCGCTCGCGTCCGCTGGGTCCGCATCGCGACGTCGATCTTGCTCCACGGGCTGATCGTGGCGCTCCTGCTGGCGCTGCCCGCTGCGCTGAGTGATGAAGAGAGCGTCGACGTTAAGGTCGCGATGGTGGCCCTCATTTTCCTGGGGATAGGCTCCTGCGTTCTGGGCATCCTGGTTCTTCACGGCCGCTCGCTGAAGGTCGACCTGCTCGGCCCGGCCGCCCAGGCAGACACGCCCGAGCGTGTCGCCCGTCGCAAGCGCCGCAGGCGACGGATGATGCTCGCCGCCGCCATCGTCGCGACACTCGGCCTGACCTACGCCGCCTGGCGCATCGTCCCGCTGCTCATCGCCGAACCCACCGTCACAGTGAACTACATAAGCGAGTACAACAGGTTGGATCGTCCTGCCGGCTACGATCCGAACCTTGATGCCACCCCGCACTATGAGCGGTTCTTCGCGAACCTCTCCGAACTGCCGGACACGCTCCTTGACGACCAGAGATGGACAACCTGGCCGGCCGAGTTAGACGCCTCAGAACGCCAGGCGCTGGAGCAGTGGGTCCTCGACAACGAAGCGGCCCTTCAGGATCTAAAGCAAGCTGCCGCCTGCCCCCACTGGTGGACCGAGTTCCAATCCGAGGACGGATCGCTCGATGCGCTCCAGCGACCCCCATATCTGGATGACTTGCGCCGCTGCGTGTTCGCCTTGACAGCCCTCGTTCAACAGCTCGCCTATCAGGGCGATGTGGATCGTGCCTTCGAAGTATTAGGTGACATGCACGCCATGGGTCTGCAAGGGACCAGAAAGGCCAGTCTCGTCGACCAACTGGCCACATTGGCGGCTTGCCAGCGAGCGTATAGGACCGTGTCATCAATCCTCGCGAGAACCGAGGTTGCCCCAGACGTCCTTGATCGCACGCGCCGGTTGTTTGCATCGCAGGTACCCGAGATTCACGTGCCGCGCTTCACACACAGCGAGTCCCTTCTCATGCTGGATACCTGCCAGCGAAGCTTCACGGACGATGGCACCGGCGACGGCAGACTCATACCCGCTCGACTCTACGAGATGAAGAAGAATGGCTCGATGTTTGAGCCGCCGCTGCCCTACCTCGCCGCCCTCTGGATCTGCCTCGACCATCCGTCCCGACAGGAGACCATTGCCCTTGGCCGGCGCCTCCACGCAATGGCCGGAGACCTTGCCCAACGCTCCCCTTGGCAGATGGCCATGTCCGAAAGCAGCTACGAGGAGGAGCTGGGCGCTCTCGCCGAAGGCTGCTATCTCTTCAGCAGCGGCGTTTCGTCCTTCGCTCAGGTAATCGAGGTCGCCTGGCGTGGCAAGACCGCCGGCAGGGCGCTGGTCGCCGTGCTCGCCATCTCGACATACAAGGCGCAGGAAGGGCACCTACCCGAGTCGCTCGACGAACTGATAAGCAAAGGCCTGCTTCAGCGCGTGCCCATGGACCCGTACAGCGATGGCCCGCTTGTCTACAAGGTCCAGGGTGATGATTTCACACTCTACAGCGTAGGCGAGAGCTTCTTCGACGACAACGAGATCGCTGGCATTTCAGATGACTTCGCCACCAACGAGGTCTATTGGCCGGTGGATACCGAGCAGTAGGGGGCCACGGTACGATGTCACCGGCTGAACTAGCATGGCTCAAGACCGCCGGCGTCGCGATGCTCGCCGTCTTGGGAGTGGTAGGGGGGTGGCGCTGCTCGCGCTGGCGCGGTCGCTGGTGGCTGCTTGGCTACGCCGTGCCCCTGGCCATCGTGGTCTCGATCAGTCTGTCCCGCTTGTTCCCCGCCCTCGAGCTTCGCCCACCGTGTCGCTGGATCATGGCAGGGCGCACCGAGTTCGCCTTGCTGGCGTTGGTCTACACACTCATGCTGACAACCCTCGTCTACCGCCTGCGTCGCAGAAGCGAAAAAGTCCTCCTGTCGATCCTCATGGTCGCTTGCGTCATCAGCCAATCCATCCTGGCGTTCCTGTTGCCCGCCTTCAACTATCGCCAACTGACCGAACTCAAAACGATCGTCGATGGCGACGGCGTCTGCATCCAGAGCAACAACTACACCTGCGGCCCCGCCGCCGCCGTCACCGCCCTGCGCCGGATCGGCGTCCACGCGACCGAAGGGGAGTTGGCCGTCCTCGCCCACGCCACCCAGACCACCGGCACACAGCCCGACGTCCTGTGTCACGCGATGCAGGAGCGTTACGGCGTCCCTTGTCGACAGGTCTGCTTCGATCACGTCAGTGAACTGCGACCCCACGTCCCCGTCGTGGCCGTCATCAAGTTCGCCCTCCTCACCGACCACTTCGTCACCGTCCTCGACGTAACAGACACACTGGTAGTGGTCGGCGACCCCCTCACCGGCCGCGTCGAGATGACCCACGAGCAATTCGCCAAACGCTGGCGCCGCTGCGGCATCGTCCTCGACCCGCCACCAGGACATCTCTCCGACCAGACCCAGTAGACGCCCGACCTAATCCGACTCCTCGGCCGGCCACGGCACGTCCACATACGGCCCGAACCGCTCCACCGCCTCCTGCCGCACATGCGCCATGATAGGCTGGAAATGAACCTCCGGCACCACACGTGACGACCGCCGGCTTGGGTCCAGACCGGCGACGCGCAGAATACGGCCTCGCTCCAGTCCACTGGGCTCGATCTCGACGCGGGCATAGAAGCCAAGATCCTCAATGGTCTCCAGACTCGGTATCGCGTACGGCTGTGGCTCGGCGTCGCCGCACAGGCCAACCCCGCGAACCACCCACGGCGTAATGAGCCCGTCATCGACGCCGATATCCAGGTTGCGCTTCTTCATCTGCACGAGAAACAGAAACCCGCCCGAATACCACGTCCCGGCCACCGCCTTGGCTGCTTCGATCGCGACTCGCCGCGGCTGCACCCCGAGCTTCGCCAGCTCATGCTGCACCGCCAGTGTCATCGCGTCGTTGAACCCGCGTTCCGTATCACGCAGCGCCGCCGCCCCGAGGTGACTGCCCAGCAGATCGGAGAAGCTGTCCTCCCACGAGAACGCCGACGGAAACTCCGGATACACCGGCACATTCCGATAGCCGAACCACGTGATGATCTCATGCCAGATCGAGATCGCATACCCCAGGTATTGACCCAGCGCAATCGAGACCTCGCGCGAAATCCGCTCCCGCTCCTCCACCGTCTTCGTCCGCCAGTCGCACGGGTAGTTGATCGACACGAAGAAACGCACCGGGTCCGAAACCTTCACGACGAATTCCGTCTCGCCCGCCCTGAGCATCTTCTGCGTTAGCTCGGCCCCATAAGCCGTCCAGTCGGCCGATTTGCGAACATGCGCCAAGTCAATATGCCCGGCCCGGCAGGTATAGACGATGCCGTTGACCTCTTTCAAACCCGTGCCATAACCGTGTCGGCCCAGCCTATCCGGATCGACGAAAGTCCCGCCGCCAAAGGTGGCCGTCGCAT
>Ga0272442_10002097_pt1 | contig 29321 bp, 19 predicted proteins | sample SSMForm2O_FD_200262 | JGI IMG/M metagenome (GOLD analysis project Ga0272442, IMG submission 200262) | Marine sediment archaeal communities from Little Sippewissett salt marsh, Falmouth, MA, United States - SSM-Form-2O | ecosystem: Environmental > Aquatic > Marine > Wetlands > Sediment ...
TCGGATGAAAGCAGAAGAGGGATCACAGATAGCCGAAGTTCCTCAAAGCTTCCAGGGCCTCTTCATCAAAATCGGCTTTTTCATAATCCCCAGATTTCGATTCCCCCACCGGCCTCGATCTCCATTCCCGATACTTTGCCTTGAGAAAGTCCTCCACTTCAAGACCGGTTCCATAGAAGTTCTTCATTTCCTCGGGATCATCGGTTAAATTAAACAAAAAGGGTTCGGATAATTGCCTGCCCTTCTTGTCCGTCCCTCCAGGCAGCACTAGTTTCCAACAGGAATCCTTAAAGTCTCCCCTGATGGTTCCATAATGAACGCCCAACGAATAAGTATAATCCCGAACCGATTCCCGCTCTCCGGTTAACAGCGGCAGGAAACTCACGCCCTCAACCGAGGGGGGAATGGATAACCCAAACAGATCGCAGATCGTGGGAAAGACGTCCTCGAGCTGGATCTGCCCCGGAATCGTTCTCGGATTCGTATTCGGGACATACATTAAGAAGGGAATTCGATTCACCTGCTCATAGTAACTCGTATGAGCGAAAAACAGATCGTGCTCGGCCATGCTTTCGCCATGATCGGACATGATCAATACAATAGTGCGATCAAGCAGCCCGTTGTTCTCCAGGGAATCCAGCACTTTGCCCACCATGGCGTCGGTATAGGCAATCGTTCCATCATATTGGGAAATGATGTACCGAGCGTCGTTGCTTTTCATCGCCTCGAGAAATCCCGGAGCCACCCCTCTTTCGGGCAAAATGATTTGACTGTCCATGAAATCCTTTTCCTGGACCGGAACCTCGACGACCTCCTCGCCAAAAAACTCATCAAAAACAAACTTCCGATGAAAGGGAGAGGGGGGAAGATAGGGTCCGTGGACGTCAAAGGTATGAAAGAAAAGATAAAACGGTTGCGTCTTGTTCTCCTCGATAAATTCAAGCACGGCTTCGTAATGTTTCAAATCATATCTTTCCCAATACTGCCATTTGTCAAATTGGTGGGCCAATCCTCTTCGTCCCATGCTTTTCAAATACGATTTTGCAACGAAATAAACGCTTGCATAGTCTTCGGAATTCTCCAGTACATCCTGGATCATCATCATGTCGTCGGGATATAATTCATCTCCCCGCATCATGCCATGGGTCATCGGATACTGGCCGGTAAAAAGCGAGGCGAAGGAGGGAACCGTCCAACCGGAGGGACTAAATGCATTATCAAATCGAAAACATTTTTTCGCAAATCGGTCGATATTCGGAGAGGTGTCTCGCGGATAGCCATAACATCCAAGATGGTCCGCTCGGAGCGTATCGATTGCAAGAACGACCAGATTGTACTTTTTCCTTTCAATCGATTGAACGACCCCAGTATTTTTCTCCCGCTCCGTTCCTCCCGAACAACTTTCCAGCAAGGGCAGAAACGGCGCCAACACGGAAAGACGTCCGATCGACGCGCAGGCACTTCTTCTACTGATTTTCTGTTTCATTATTCTTGTAAGACCTGTCGGTCTGTCAGCTCTTCACGACGACTTTCAAATCACCCGAGATTCCCGCCGCTCCGCCTTGGATGCAGTGGGAAAAACCTTCGCCGGTCAGGCGATCATAACACAATACTGACGGACAGGATGAACAACAGGAAAACACCCCAGGAAAAATGCTTTGAATGAAATCCCGGGCGATCGGCATTTGCCTTGCCCGCTCAGGGAGGTGAATCCTGTTTTTGTCTTTCCAGGGTCTCCAACCGCTTAAGATTTGCCCGGGCGGGAGCACTGCGGGGATCGAGTTTCAAGGCCCGCTGCCAGTAATCCCGCGCGAGATCGGCGCGGCCCATTGAGGCATAAAGCGCGGCCAGGGTATTGTAAGCGTCGACGGTTTCGGGATTGAGTTCGATGGCGGCCCTTAGTTGAACTTCGGCCTCCTGCACCCGACCCAGGCCGCCCAGAGCAACCCCGAGAATCACCCGGGGGCGATAGGCCTTCGGCCTCAAGCCCACCATGCGCTCCGCTTCCCGAGCGGCCTGAGCGAGGGACTCTTTGTCTTTCAGATCGCTGAGGAAGTTCGCCGCTTCGGGACGAATCACCGTGCATCCCCATCGTTCAAGCCAGAGGCGGTTTTTCGCCTCGTTGCGCAGATAAATCAAAGCCGCGTCATCGAAATAGACGAGGATCCAGTCGGGACTCTCATCGAGCATGGAAGAAACCCGGGCGCCATATCGTAAAACGATAAAGTTGACTCCCCAATTCTGAAGTTTTTCCTCCCAGCCTTCGGCGCCATAAGCAATCCAGCCGTATTGAAACTCGTTGAACTCCGCGCCATAAACCAACAGCCGTCCATCGACGAACACTTTGCGTTCGGGCCAAAGCCTCCAAATCAAGTAACCGCCCGTGCCGATCTCATTGTACATGCGTCCCGGCAGATTTTCGGCCGCGATAAAATCCGCTGCGCCCACCGGGTGCCGGGAATCGATACCGGCGGCAAAGTTCGGGGGAGAACTCATCCATGGAACCGCCGCCACGGCCATGACTGCGAGAACAGAAGGAGCCCATGCCCTTCGGGGAAACCGCCTCTGGAGCCACTGTTCCGGGACCGACAATGTCGCCGCGGCCCAGGGAGCCGCAACGATCGCAAAAAGCGCCCCGCCCCGACGCACTTTGAGGGCATAGAGCAGGAAGACTCCAAAAGCAAGGCCCTGTCCGAGTGAGGGGCGTTTCTCGGGCCAGATCAGCCGCAGTAGTGCGACCGCTCCGAGCGGAATGACACCGGGAAGCAAATCCCGCAGGCCCGGCCGGCGAAACTCGCCAATATAAGTGAAGGTGAATTCCGCTCCGGTCATTTTCAGAGGGTAGAGAAACGTCCCCAGTCCCTGCGGATTGACCAGGGCGGCCAGGAAGAAGACTAAAGGAGCCATCCAGAAGCGCAGGATTCGCCGATGGGAAACCGGCCGATGACAACCGATCTCAGCAAAGCTCTCTCCCAAGGCCAGACTGCCAAGCCAAGCCATCCCATAGAGAACGCCCGAGTGCAGGTTCGCCCAAAAGAGGGCCAACAGGGCCATCCCGACCCACGCCCACTTCCGCCCGCGTCGCCGGGGTTCCTCCAGGAGTCCCAATAAAGCAAGTCCGACCAAAGAGAAAAAATGCGGCCGGACATAAAGCCGGAAGTGCAACACAAAGTAGGCCCCCAGCGCCGCGATCGCCGCCGCTGCCCAGCCGCAACGCCGGGTGCGTGCCGCCAGGATAAGAATCAGGACGAGGAGTCCACTCAGAAGCGAGCGCAGGAAAATCAGGGACCGGACTCCTCCTCGAGCATAAAGCTCATAGAAGAGCAGCTCCGCCAACCAGGAATGGGTGATCCAAGGCGCGCCGCTTTTTGTATAGGAGAAGGGATCTTCCCGTGGAATGGCCCCCTGCTCTTGGATCAGCTTCCCCGTCGCCAGGTGCCACCAGATATCATTATTGACAAGAGAGTCCCAGGAACAGGCAAATGCAGTCACAAAGGCTATGAGCAGGATAAAAACCGTTAGAATCCGGTCTTCTCGCACCATTCCATCCGTTCCCAATCGTAACCATCGCTAATCGCCGAACGCGAACCTCGGCTTCACGCCGCAAGGACCATAAACCGCAATGGCGTTAAAGGGGACCGCCGGTTACGCCTTCCGAATCGCGCCGAGACGCCAAGCCAGCCGCCAGAGGCAGAGTTCGGTCTTTCCGTCCTCGAACTCGCCGTCGAGGCTTTTCTCCAGCGCCTCTTCCAGCGGCAAGAAAAAGATATGCGCCACTTCCTCCATCGGGGAGCCGTCGCCGAGGATTTCGCCTTGCGTCCCCGGATCGACCTCCACGGCGCTCATGTAAACCTTCTCGGTTCCCGTTCCCGGCGAGGCAAACAGGCCGCGGTAGAGAATCTCGATGGCGTCCGGGTCCACCTCGAATCCTGCTTCCTCTTTCACTTCGATCGCCGCCCGGCGGCGCAAGCCTTCCCAGCCCAGGTCCTCTTCTTCCAGCGCCCCGGCCACCACTTCGACAAAGGAGTGAAAGTCGCTCGCGTCTTCAATCGGCGGCTTTCGCTCGGAACGAAAATAAAGAGGCGGACGCAGCCCCTCGCGGAGCCCGACCCGAATCTTCCCCGTCGCCGGGTCGCGCGCATAGAGGATCACGGCCACCGCGTCGATGTACCGCCGCTCGATCACGTCGCAGTCGTAAGCGCGCGAGGCCGTGCCGTCCTGGTAATGATTCTTTACCATCAAGCGCCGGACGTGGATAAAGCCTTCGTCGCAGCGACTTTCCTTCGTGCGGTCTTCCAACAGTTCAATATGTTTCAGTCGTTTCATGCTTCACCCTTTATGACCTCCGCCGTCGTGACGAAACGGGCGCCGGCGCGCTTCATTGCCTGGAGCGCCTCCCGGCCGGTCTTCTTGTCCACGGCGGCGATCGCATCCTCCACCACGCGGACCCGGCTCCCTCGCTCGAGCAGGCCGAGCACGGCGGCTTTGACGCAATAGTCGGTCGCCACGCCATAGACCACGTACTCGCTCGTCCCGAGCCGCTCCAGGATCTTCCCGGCGTTGACGTTGTCGAAAAGGCTGAACGCCTGTTTTTCCAAAACAATCTGGTCGTAACGCAGTAGTCCGGCCTGCGGCCTCAGCGGAATGCTGAGATTGACCTCCGCGTTCTCAAGAAACAAGGGATGCCGGCCCAGCGTCTCCGGAATCTTCTTCTGTCCCTCGCTTCCCTTTACACAATGCGGAGGAAACTGTTCGAATTCCGGATCGTTTTCCGGATGCGCGTCGACTGAAGCAAGAATAGGGATCGCTTGCTTGCATGCGAATTGCGTCAGTCGCTGAAGGTTCGGCGTCAGCTGCTCCGCACCGGAGACATAAAGCTTTCCCTCCGGATCCATAAAGTCAACCTGTGTATCCACGTCCAAAAAGGTCAGGTCAGGATTCATCGGTCCTTTTCCTCCCCCACGAACTGGGTTTTGACTTCGTCCAGCAGTTGGGCAAGCCGCCGGCCCCGCTGGACCGAATACTTTGATGTTTCTTCCAGCCTTTTATACTCCTCCGGCAGTCGTTCAAGCTCCTGCCGGGCGCGTTGTTGAATCTCCTTCGTCGTGGGCTGTTCGGCCACGCGCCGTCCCTTGACAAGGATCGGCTGCAACAACGGCTCCGCACCCGGCGGAACCGCTTCGCTCCCGAGCATCAGCCGGTCGTGGCTGAGCCGGCCCGCTTCGTCGAAAAAGCGATAAACCTGCTTTCGGCCGGGATAGGTGACTTTCTCTTCGCTCAGCTTGGCCGTGTGCAATCGCTTTCCGTCTCGAACGCGTTCGACCAGCTTGTAGACAACGCTCAGCACCGGCGCGTCCTTCGAGGTCACCATCTCGGTCCCGACGCCGAAGAGGTCCACCGGCGCGCCGGCAGTTACGAGCCGCTCGATTTTGTATTCGTTGAGATCACCGCTGGCGACGATCTTCGCCTCGGTGCAACCCGCCTCGTCCAGGAGGGCGCGCACCTGCCGGCTGAGTTGAAGCAGGTCGCCGCTGTCAAGCCGAACCCCCTTTAGCGCCTTTCCCAGCCGGGCGGCGCGGCGCGCTCCCTGAAGCGTGTCGTAGGTATCGATCAGGAGAATCGAGGATTCGGGATACGCCCGATAATAGGCCTCGAACGCTTCCGCTTCCGTGGCGAACGCCATCGTCCAGGAATGCGCCGCCGTGCCATAGACCGGAATATCAAAGCATTGGCCCGCGTAACAGTTGGACGTGCCGACGCAGCCGCCGATAGTGCTGGCCCGGGCGGCCAACACCCCCGCCTCGGGACCGTGCGCCCGGCGCGAACCGAAATCGATCACCGCTCGCTCTCGACCGTCCCGACGCGCCGCCTCAACGATCCGCGACGCCTTCGTCGCCACCAGCGTTTGGAAACAGATCGTCGTCAGGAGAAAGGTCTCCACCAACTGCGCTTGGACAATCGGCGCGTCGATTCGCAAAAGGGGCTCATCCGCAAACGCCACCGCGCCCTCGGGCATCGCGTACAGCGATCCTTCAAAACGCAGGTCCGCCAACCATTCGAAAAAGCCTGAATCAACGTGGGAAAAGACCGGGAGACCCCTCAGGTAGTCAATCTCTTCCGCATCAAAATGCAGGTTCTCCAAAAAGTCGACAACCTGCTCCAGGCCCGCGACAATCAAATACGAACGGTTCGGAGGCAAATCGCGGACAAACAGCTCGAAGGAGGCTTCGTCTTGCGCCACCCGGTTGTGATAGTAACCCGCGCCCATCGTCAGCTCGTACAAGTCGGTCAACAGAGCGCTGGAAAGAAGGGCTTGTTTCATTGACTATCCCGTCGTGCAGCCGTTTTGAATCCTGGGCGGCGGCGCGCTTGGCGTTCAAATACGGCGCAAGTCTTGAATTCGTCCAAGGATCTCGTTTTGGCTATCCTATTACAACGGTTATCGGGGGTCAACGGGGATAGCAGGCGCGAGTTGTACCGGGTTTTCAAGCAGGGTCAGCCGGCGGCGGTCCGCGTCGAGCTCGGCCAGTACTCCAACCGGCAACGTGGCGTTGTATTTGAAATGACCGATGGGGAAATTCAGAATAACCGGCACGCCCAGGTCTTCGAAATAGTCGCGGAAAACCTGCTCCAGCGACAGGCTGTCCTCGGGATCCTCCGGCTCGCAGTTCCGGAAAATGCCCAGCACCACGCCGGCCACATCGTCCAGTTTTCCGGCCAGTCGCAGGTGAGACAGATAGCGATCGATTCGATACGGCTTTTCGCCGACGTCTTCAATAAACAGAATCCGGCCCTGGGTTTCGATTTCGAATTCGCTGCCGATCAGCGGGCTGATCAGAGACAAATTACCGCCGATCAGTCGTCCCCGAGCCACCCCTGGCGAGATCGTGATCATCGGCGTAACGTCGTCGGGAGCCGTATAGCTGTAGCCGGGACTGACCGGACGGCCCTGGGAATCGAAGTAGTTTCTCTCCAACAGCGCCCGCCAGAGATACTCGGCCGAAAACGAAGTCAGGTTTCCTTCACTGCCCAATCCATACATCAGGTTCGGCCCGTGAAACGTAACCAAGCCGGTTTTCTTTTGAATCGCCAAGTGCAGGCCGGTAACGTCGCTGAAGCCGTGGAGAATCTTGGGGTGCCGGCGAATCGTTTCATAATCCAGCCGGTCAATCATGCGCGTCGTGCCATAGCCGCCGGTACCGGGGAAAATCGCCTTAACCTCGGGGTCGCGAAAGGCGGCCATCAGCTCGTCCGCCCGGCGCTCGTCGGTCCCGGCCAGGTAGCCGCGCTTGCGATAAATGTCCGAGGCCCACTTGACCCGAAAGCCCATGGCCTCCAGGCGGCCCACCGCACGCTCGACTCGCTCCCGATTCAGATCGCTTGCCGGCGCAACAACCGCGATTGTATCTCCGGGACGCAAAGGCGGAGGAAAAACAGGAAGGGGTTCTTCCGCGAGCGAAAAGAGCGACAACAATAGCAGCGCAATTAATGAAAGGACGGTCTGTTTTTTCATTGCACGCCAACCCGCGCCTGCCCGCCTGAGGATTCCAGGCGCACTTCCTTATCGATCTCCAGTGTCTCCCCCGTGGTGCCGGCCTTGATTCGCACGGTACCGCCCGCCGCCACGGCGCTGACTCCTTCAACCAAGGTGTTGTAGGGCTCGTCATAAGTTCCCTTTTCCGTCCCGCCATAGCTGAAATCCACCCACACAAGCGTTGGCACCGGCGTCGGCGTCGCAGTAAAGGTAGGCGTAAACGTCACCGTTGGGGTCGGTGTAAAGGTCGGCGTGAACGTCGGCGTCGGCGTATTATTGGTAAAACCAATATCAACCGTCGTGACCAAACCGGCGGTGATGGAGAAGCTTTTCGCTTGGTCCGAATAACCGGAAACCGACGCTGTTACGGTATAATTCGATCCTGCGTCCAGCTTCAGGAACGCGTAAAATCCCGTGCCGTCCGTTTGAGTTGTTCCGGTGACTCCATTCGAGAGGGTTACGGTCGCCCCATCCACGGGCGAACCTTCATCGGTGATGGTGCCGCGCAGAATGCCTTGCGTCGGGCTGTCGATCCACGCCGCCGCCGGAACGGCGCGCTGCTGCGTGTAGCAATCGGCGCGCAGGGTATTCCAGAAATCCGTGGGCGAATCGCCGTCCGTGTTCGTCGCATGATAAACGTAGAGATTCGTGCCATTGATTCCGGGAGTATCGAGTCCATACAGGATCTGCGTGATACTGTCGTAAATATGGTTCATATAGATGCCGGGACCGTTAATCGCGTGGCGGCCGGCCTTGGTGGAAGCCAACTTCTCCGCCCAATCGCGATAATCGGCCGCCTGCCCCGAAATGTATTCCCGCTTGTAGTTCATCAGGCTGTTCATATCGAGCAGCCCTTCGTCCATGAATCCCACCCAATCCTGGAACACGGACGCATAGGCGGAACTCTGGGTGAAGTCCGCCGGGCAGCCGCCCCACTGAATCGTGGCGGCGGATATCTTGCAGTCCCAATCAACGGCTTTGATCGCCGCATAGGACTTGCGGCCGAAGTGGCGAATCTGGTCGCGGCGAAAGTCGTTGAAGTCCGGATCGCTGGTCGAGGGGGAGCCCGTCTTTCCATACAACGCGTTGAATCGGGTGATCGCCGTGGGATTATAGCCCCACGTAGTCCCTGGATAGCGGAAATAATCCCAGTGAATGCCGTCAACGTCGTAATTCTGAACAATCTCCAGCGCCACGTCGACAAGATAGTCGGTCACTTCGGGAACGCCGGGATCGAGATACTGTGATCCATCCGAGGTGGACCCGGTATTCGTTTGTCCTTGCCACTCGGGATGTTCGATCAGCACGTGATTCGAAGGAGGCGTCCCCACGCTGTCCTTCCAAACCCGGTAGGGAACGAGCCAGGCATGAACCTCGATGTATTGCTTGCCACCAGAAGTGTCATGCGCCTTCGTAATGATATCAGCCAGGGGATCGGTGTAGCCGGATTCAATGTTCGATGCGAAGGGTTCCGTGCTGCTGATGTAGTAGGCGTCGCCGATCTTTCGAACCTCGGGAAAGATGGCGTTGAGGTTGTTGGCGCGAGCCAGATCGATCATGTCCGTTGTCTGCGAAGCCGACAAGAATCCCGCACCCCAGGAATACACCCACATCGATTGATAGAGATCCCCATACGTGGTTCCCGTGCGCACAAAGCGCACCGCGTCGGCAATAGCGGCTTTGCCGGCCGTCGCAGACTCGTTGCTCAGCTCCACCGAGCCGCCCGAAGCGGGAAAACTGTACGTGCCGAGCACATGCCATTGCGAGCCGCCCGTCGTCTGATCCACCGGGACGGGACTCGATCCTCCGCTGTGATTGACGATGTATTTTGCGTCGGTCGGCCGGTTACTCCCCTGAACGTACCACACGGCAACTTCATACGATCCAGTGCTTGAAAACGTGGGCGACCACGTCGCCCGAGCCGTCTCGGACAAGACCGTCAGGATGTAGTTGTAGTCGGTTGCGTGATAAACGGCCGAACTGCCCGCGCTCCATGTTCCGGTCGTCGAGAAATCATCCGATCGATTGTCGATAATGATCGTCTCGGCAAACGAGACCGCTGATAGCATCAGGATTAATATGGAGACTAAGCATGCCTTTTTTATTTTCATCAGACCACCTTCTGAATTGGATTTATTCGCTCACTCACCTCATTGAGTCAAATAAAACGATCCATTCCACCAGAAGACATAGCTGATTTTGCAGCCTCAGCCATTTATCCCGGAGTTTATCCGACGGACCGCCAAGTGACAATGGTTTTTAACCGGCGCCGTCTTGCCTCCTAATACATCTCCCACTGCTGAATACTCGGAGACGCCAGTGAGCTGATTCTCACAGTGTCGATCCAGGTGCCTTCGCCGGCGGCCGGCGTACCCGTGTGATTTTCCCGGAAGCCGACTTGAAACGCCCCGGATATCGGTCCCTCGGGAGGAATCGCCCCGCGATAGACGGCGACGCCGTTGATCCTTGCCGTCAGCCGCTCGGAAGGATTATCCGCCTCCGGATCGATCTCCAACAAAAACGTTGTCCAAGCGCCCGCCGATGCCCCGACCGCGCTCCGGGTCTTCGAGCCGAGCAATACCACGGGCAAGCCGTCCCTATTGTCGTGCGTTGCGTGGACGAATTCGAAAACGTCGGGATGATCCGCTCGGCCGTCGGCCAGTCCGACACCGCCGGCGTTTTCATAAATCAACCAATAGCCGTTCTCATACCCGAAAGCATCGGAATCCCCGGCAAAAAAGACGCTGCCCTGCGACCCACAAAAGCCCACGGCGATCGCCTGGGCCGGTTCCGCCGAAGCGGGAATGTAAATTTCCCCCTGCACTCGATACCCCTTGCCATTCGAGCCCAAAGCGGCGTCGCCGAGAACCGAAATCACGCCACCGCCGCTGGTGTCCACGCAGCGGTGAACGTTGCCGCCCCCCGCCGACGACCCGACGGCGGAAGGCCCCACCCGGAAACTCTCAAAGGTTTGAAACGCGCCGGCCGGCGCCGAACTAAACGTGAAGGTCGTTCCCAATGCAACCGCGCCCCCATTGGCAGCGCCGGGCGAGGCGGTCATGAAGGAGAAGTCCTTCGAGTTGATCCACGTGTTGGCGCCGTCTGGATACCGCCCCTTGGTATAGGGCTGACTGGCTGCGTCCGTTCCGCGAGCAATCTGTCCCAACCAGGGATAGCCGCAACCCGTCACGCCATGCGTTTGTTGCCGAATCAGATCGCCCAACCCGCCGAATGCCTCATACACGACCGAGTCGTACACGCAGCCGGTGCTTGGGTCATACAGCTGGAGCGCGCTTGGATTGACGTTGGGAATATCGTCGACGGCCGCGCTGAAACCCGCCGTGGAATCCACCTGGCTAACGCCCGGATCGCCGACGGTAAGGAAACCGAATCCGCCGCCGTCATTCGGAATCGTCTGCCCGCCCAAGCTGACACTCTTGGCCACCGATCCGTCGCTGCTGTCGTAAAAGCGAAGCTGAAAGCCTCCCGGCAGCGCCCCCGCCGGGCCATAAATCTCAACGAACTCGGCGTTCGCCGCATCGTACCGAAACTCATTAATGACATAGTTTTTGCCGCCCGGATTCTGGTGCTCATAGGCGACTTCATCCAAAATCACGGCACCGACTCGGACGCCGCTACCCTCGATCAGGAATCCAACGAAGCCGATATCGCGCGCGCCGTCCCCGGCGGTATCGAGAGTACCGTCACCGTTTTTGAACGCTGGCTCGCCGGTCGTATAGGCATTGATTTCGCCGGGGTCGGTCAAGTCCCACTCCATCGTTCGCCAGCCGGTGGAATTCAACGAATAAGGATCGGATCGCTCCAGCTCCCGGTCGCCGTCCATTACCAGCATCCGCACCTGATAACCGGAATAGGCGCTGGCGGTGTAGAGCGAAGCGGAAACCTTCGTCGTCGAGTCGAAATGCGCCGCGACCGCGTGAATATCCGGAATCGAAGTCGCCAGATTGCTCGCCAGAACCTCATGGCCGAAGAACACCCGGTTGGCCCCGGAACTCTCAAAATCAAACCCGACTTGGACCGCGTTCACCGTACTGCTCGGCGCACCTGCGCCTCCCGGCGCGGCGACGAGACTGCGATACGAATCACTGTTCGTGTCCCCGGTCGTATCCGGCGACTCATTCGGGTCCCGCCATCGGGGATCGAGCCCCTCAAATCCATCAATCAAAAACCGCTCTTGCCCTGGCTTGGCGTAGATCTCCTGGCACAACTGATAGATGTGGGGGTAGGTTCGCGTGCGGCTGACCGAACTCGACGTTCTTGGATCGTAGGACGACGTCTCCGCCATCCAATAAAGTGACCAGAATCCCACACCACCCAGACGCCGGCCGTTCCAGCCGCCGGCCGGGTCCTGCATACTCAAGGCATGGCGAATCTTGTACTCCATCGATTCCGGCGAATCCCAGGTCGCCGCATAATCCGTGTCCCCAGTATTCCACGTATACCAAGCCCCTTCATCACCTCGAACGTAGTGGCTGGTATGAGGTCCACCATTATTCGGATTCAGCGTCGTGTCATAGAGGCCGTCTGTAAAACCCTGCGAGGTTCGACTTGAACCCGCCACATTATAGCTGTTCGTCCCCCCCCACCGGCGCGAGTAAGCGGAAACCGTCGGGACAAACTTCTCCGGCGGCAAACCATCGCTGAGGTAGGCCGGCATGCGGGTTGAACCGAGGCAATTGTTAAAATCGCTGATGGCGTGCGGCGTATAGCTCGAGCCCCAGTCATACATGCTATACATCATGTAATCGATATGCGGCGTGATGCCGGTCGTTGCGTCAAAATCCCATTGCGAGGATTTATAAATCGCATTTGTGTAAATGCTCAGTTCATAGTTGGGATCTGCGTTGTCCAGCGCGGTGCGCAGCTCGCGCATGAACGCCGTGATCCCATCGCGAATCGTCGAGCCCCAGGAGAATTCCAGATCCATGCTCACGCCGTGCGAGTACGAGTCCGCCTCGAGCATCGAGACGATTTCCTGAATCAACACCGCCCGCCGCGCCGGATTGGTCATCACCATCTCGATGTCGCCGCCAGAATCATCGTCGAAATTCGTGACGACCATAATGACTTTCACGCCCGCGGCCTGGGCCGCGCCACCAGCTTTGAGGTAACTCGAGCGGTCGGTAAATCTCACCTTGCTCGTGAGATGTCCATCGGAGTCGAAATAGATGAACCGACAACCGATATGCGTCAGGCAATGCCATCGGGTATGCATGATCTGGTTTTCGCTTTGGGCGTAACCGAAAACGATAAAATCCTTGCCGATCGCCGGCTCCCCCATCCGCACGCTCTTGGCCCGTCCGGCTTGTTGTGGGAACAACTTCCCTTCCGCTTCCAGAGCCTGGACTTCGCGGACGTCGTCCGTGATCCGTTCCAGCTCTTGCCCCAACTCCAGCATCTGTTCTTCGTGGATCGAGCGTGAAGGGATCTGCCCATCGTGAGTGGAAACCGCCGTCTCTTGCGCATCGGCCTTTTGAGAAGGGGACTCGACGGCCGGAGCGAGCGCCAAAACCACCAGTAATCCGATTCGCCAAAGTGGATGGCTACGCCATGAAATCCAAGGTGATTGGATCTGCAACAAATCCCCTCCATTGATCAAGAGTAAGAACACGAAATTCCACGGGAATTGATGACTTTAGGACGCACCAGGCATGTCGTCAAGCAGAACGAAATACCAGCGGAATGGGTCGATGCGCAACCTAAGGTTGTATGCCGATGCGCGCCTGACCGCCTTCCGATTCAAGCCGGACTTCTTTGGTAACCTGAAGGGTTTCCGCTGTATCGCCGGCTTTGATCCTCACCGTGCCGCCAGCCTGGACCCCATCGACGCCTTCGGCCAACGTATTGTAGGGATACGATTCGGTGCCTTTCTCTGCCCCGCTGTAATCAAAATCCACCCAGACCAGCGTCGGGACGGGAATGTTCGCCGGAGTTTCCAGCCCCACGTAAAAGCTGTCGAAATAATCCGAACCATTCTGGCTGGCTCGATAGCGGAACCCGTTGTACGTCGACAGCGTGGGATCCATGAATCCAATGCCCTCGGCGATTAAGCTATCGCCAAGATAAAGATCCCAGGTGCGGGAGGCGAAATCCAACCGAATGGTGATCAAATACCAGCTTTCGCTGTTAACCGAGGCGCCAACCTCCACCCAATCCGCGGGATCCGCCAAACCGTCATAGACCATGACTCCCTGAGTCGTGTTGAAGTACAACAGCGCACTGCGCGGCCCCAGTCCGGAGATGTCTGGATCTTCATCCTGGGGCATACCGCGATAGGCGCCCTGGACCCATATTGTCTGCGCGGCTCCTCCCGAGCGGGGCGCGTCCACGGCGCTCAAGGGGCCGATTTCCAGCGCTTGCAGGTCTTCGTAAACTACCGTATGCCGAATCGCCGCCGTTCCATCTTCGACGTTCCAATTCGCGGTCGCGTCGATCGGCCCCGGGCCATAGACTCCCAAGATATAACCTTCCGCCGGCTCAAAACCCGTAGTATAAGGTAAATCCTGAGAGTAAGCGGCAAGAGAAATCGCGATTCCGGCGACAAACGCGCAGAGACGCATCAGGTTCATGGCAACATCTCCCTTATTGACATTCCTCCGGCTCGTTGGGCGGGACCGCAATTCCGCCAGCACTCCGGCCCACCGAAGTCGATGATTCCACCCCGAAACCTTAGGGAATTGGATCCGCAAAAAATCCCTCCACGGGAAAGCATAAGGAATACGAAATTCCATGCGAATTGACAACTTTAGGACGCTCCAGGTGCGCCGTCAAGTGGAACGAAATCCCAGCGGAATGCGGCGATTGCCCGCCTAGGGTTGTATGCCGATGCGCGCCTGGCCGCCATCGGATTCAAGCCGAACCTCCTTGTCAATCTGAAGCGTTTCGGTCGAATCGCCTGTTTTGATCTTTACCGTGCCACCCACCTGGACGGCATTGACGCCTTCGACCAGTGTATTGTAAGGCTCCAATTCGGTGCCTTTCTCCGTCCCGCTGTAATCAAAATCCACCCACACCAGCGAAGGCGGTGTCGGCGTCGCCGTCGCGGTCGGGGTGGGTGTCAGGGTTGGTGTATTCGTCGGCGTCGCGGTCGGGGTGGGAGTCCAGTCGAAATTCACAATGGCGACGGTGTCGATCCAGGTTCCCTCACTTGGGACCGGCGTACCAGTGTGATTCTCGCGAAATCCGACTTGAAACGCGCCCAAGGTGGGACCGCCGTCGGGAATGCTGCCGCGATAAACATCCGTGCCGTTGATCTGGGCGATCAGCTGCTGATCGGGATCGACGTCCAGCGGATCGATCTCCAGCAGAAACGTCGTCCAGGCGCCTTCCGAGGCGCCCGTCGTGGACCGGGACTTCGAGCCGAGCAACTCGACCGGCAACCCATCCCGATTGTCGTGCGTCGCGTGGACGAATTCGAAAACGCCGGGATGGTCCGTTCGGCCGTCGGCCAAGCCTATCCCGCTCGCGTTTTCATAAATCAGCCAATAGCCGTTCTCATAGCCGTACCCGTCGGAATCGGTGGTAAAAAACGTGCTGCCCTGAGAACCGCACAGTCCGACGGCGATTGCTTGCGCCGGTTCCGCCGAAGTGGGAAGATACAGCTGTCCTTCCACGCGATACCCCTTGCCCTCAGAGCCCAGGGCCGCGTCGCCAAGAACCGAAATCACGCCGCCGCCGCTGGTGTCCACACAGCGGTGAACGTTCCCCCCTCCCGGCGAACTGCCCACCCCGGAAGAACCCACACTGAATGACTGAAAGGTCTGAAATGCCTTGGATGGAGCCGTGCTGAATGAAAAGCTCCACCCGTCACTGTCCAGCGCATTGCCATTGGCCGCGCCGGGCGACGCGGCCATGAAGGAGAAGTCCCTCGAGTTGATCCAGGTGTTGGCCCCGTCCGGATAGCGCCCCTTGGTATAAGGTTCGCTGGAAGAATCGGTCCCGCCGGCGATCTGGCCCAGCCAGGGATACCCATTGCCCGTTACGCCGTGGGTTTCCTGCCGAATGAGATCGTCGAGACCGCCGAAGGCTTCATACACCACCGAATCGTACACGCAGCCCGTGCTCGTACTGTAGAGCTGGATCGCACTCGGATCGATGTTCGCAATATCATCCACTGCCGCACTGAAGCCGGTCGAATAATCCACGTTGCTGACGCCCGAATCGCCGACGACAAAGAAACCATAGCCGCCGCCGTCATTCGGGACCGTTTGCCCGCCCAGGTTGACGCTCTTGGCCACCGAGCCGTCGCTGCTGTCGTAGAAGCGTAATTGAAACCCTGATGGCAGCGTTCCCGCCGGACCCTGAATCTCCACAAATTCGCTATCGACATCGTTGTATCGAAATTCATTAATGACATAGTCCTTATCGTCCGGATTCTGGTGCTCGTAGGCGATTTCGTCGAAAACAACCGTGCCGCTGACCGCGCCGCTGCCCTCGATCAGGAATCCAATAAAACCGATATCGCGCGCACCGTCGCCGGCGGTGTCGAGCGTGCCGTCACCGTTGTTAAAAGCGGGCTCGCTGGTCGTATAGGCGTTGATTTCACCAGAATCGGTCAAGTCCCACTCCATCGTCCGCCAGCCGGTGGAATTCAGCGAATAGGGATCGGACAGCTCCAGATCCCCATCCGCGTCCATCACCATCATCCGCACCTGATAACCCGAATAGGCACTGGCGGTGTAGAGTGAAGCGGAGACCTTCGTCGTGGAATCGAAATGCGCGGCGACGGCGTGAATGTCGGGAACCGAAGTCGCCAGATTGCTCGCCAGAACCTCATGGCCGAAAAACGCCCGGTTGGTCCCGGAACCCTCAAAATCAAACACGACTTGCATCGCGTTTACCGTACTGCTCGGCGCGCCCGAGCCGCCGGGCGCCGTGACGATACTGCGCGACGAATCGCTGTCCGTGTCGCCGGTGGTGTCCGGCGACTCGTTCGGATCGCGCCATCGATAATCAAGACCCTCATAGCCTTCAATCAGAAACTTCGTCACGCCCGGGGCCGCCAGGATCTCCTGGCAGAGCTGGTAAATGTGGGGATAAGTCCGCGTGCGGCTGACTGAACTCGAGGTTCTCGGATCATAGGAAGACGTTTCCGCCATCCACCGAAGCGACCAGAATCCCACGCCGCCCAGACGCCGGCCATTCCAGACACCGGTCGGGTCTTGCATGCTCAAGGCGTGGCGAATCTTGTACTCCATCGATTCCGGTGAGTCCCAGGTCACCGTATAGTCGGTGCTCCCGGTATTCCAGGTATACCAGGCCCCTTCATCACCCGTGACGTAGTGGTTCGTGTAAGGCCCGCTGTAATTGGGATTCAGCGTCGTGTCATAGAGAGCGTCCGTAAAGCCCTGCGAACTGGGGCTGGAACCGGCCACGTCATAGCTGGTCGTTCCAGTCCACCGGCGCGAGTAAGCGGAAATCGTGGGGACGAACTTCTCCGGTGGAAGCCCGTCATTCAAATAGGCCTGCATGCGTGTCGAACCGAGACAATTGTTGAAATCACTGATGGCGTGCGGCGTGTTGCCCGAGGCCCAGTCGTACATGCTGTAGGTCATGTAATCGATATGCGGCGTGATGCCCGTACTGGCGTCGAAATCCCATTGCGAGGAGCTGAAAATCGCGTTCGTATAAATGCTCAGCTCATAGCTCGGATCGGAATTGTCCAGCGCCGTGCGCAGCTCGCTCATGAACGCCGTGATCCCGTCGCGAACCGTCGAGCCCCAGGAAAACTCCAGATCCATGCTCACACCGTGCGAGTACGAATCTGCTTCAAGCAAGTTGACAATATCCTGGATCAGAACGGCCCGCTTGGAGGAACTTGTCATTACGGCTTCGATATCTCCGCCGGGATCGTCGTCAAAGCTGGTTACGACCAGGATAACCTTGACGCCGGCGGCGGCCGCCGCACCCCCGGCTTTGAGATAACTCGACCGACCGGTAAAAGCCGAAGTACCGGTCAGGTTCCCGTTTGAATCGAAATAGACAAACCGACAACCGACGTGCGTTAAACCTTGCCAACGCGTGTGGTAGATTTGGTCTTCGCTCTGAAGGTAACCGAAGACAATGAAATCCTCGCCAACGTCCGGCTCCGTTGCCAGGAGGCCCTTGCCTCGCTTGGACTCCAGGGGAAACAATTTACCCTGAGCCTCCAGCGCCTGGGCTTCGAGCGCATCCTCGGTCACCACCACCGGCTGCTCCGCCTGCTCCTTTAGCTGCGCTTCGTGTGCCGAACCGCGGGGGATTTCCCCGTTGTCAGGAGGGCTCGCTTCCTGGGCGAGACCCGACCGAGACACCGATGTTGGAGCGTCCGATTCCAACTCCGGCCCCGCAATCGAGATTCCTGTCGACAATAGAAGCATCAATGAAAAAAGGCCCAAACAGGCGATTTGAAGTAATCTCACTAAATCATCTCCAATCCCAGAACGAGTCTTTCGAATAGGCTATCCTTCTATGACTTGAGACGCTAAAATAAGAAAATTCAGGCAACTAAGGAGGTTCCTTGTCCTGCATTCAACTCTCTTTCGCAGACAAAGAAACATCCAGTTTATCATCATATCTCCTTACCAGCCCGCATTCAACTCTTTCAATTCGAAGCCACCCCATCCCGCCGGCGCTGGCTACCGCCTTTCTCAAATGGAAATCGGTATTTACAAAAGCCGATGGAGCGAATAGAATTAAGGGAGTTAACTCAAAAGGAGATGAGGACTGATGAGACAACTATCCGGCGGCAATCGGTGTACGCCCACCCTGGTGAAAATGTTATCTAATTCCTTGTTTTTTATATTCTTATGTTTTTACCTTTCCAGTGCGGCACAACCCCAGACCGCCCCGGCCGGACTCACAACCGATCCAACCTGCGAAGAGCAACCCGACTCCTTTTTCCCCGAGCGCCTCAAGGCCCGCTGTACCCAGGTCTACGCAGCCGACCGCATCGAGGTGGAAGGCCGACGCGGCGGTAAAATGAAGGTCGCTTACCTCGGCTTGGAGGTCTCGGATGTCGACGACCCGGATGAAAAACTCCAACAACTCGCCCGGCGCGCGCGCAATTTTAATCGCGAGCTGGTGATGGACAAATCGCTAATGTTGGAATTCGAATCGCCCGATCCCGGTCCGGACGGGCGGCTTCAGGCTTACGTGTTCGTGGACAAAACCTTCGTCAACGCCGAGCTCGTGCGCCAAGGTCTCGCCCGAGTGAAAGAGTCTGGACCCGAATTTCAACTCAAGAGCTTTTTCCTTAAGAAACAAAAACTGGCTCAAGCGGAAAAACTCGGCCTGTGGGCGCTGGAAACAACTCCTCTGCAGAAACCAGCGGATATCGGCGCTTCCGAACTGTCCCTGCCTCAGAAATACGTTGCCTCACAGCGATCCAAGGTCTTTCACCGCCCGGATTGCGTGTGGGCGAAGAAGATCGCTCCGCATAATCTCGTTGAATTCTCCTCCCGCGCTAAAGCGATCGCCTCCGGCCGCCGCCCGTGCAAAGCCTGCAAGCCCTGAGGCCTGACGCTATTTCCCACTCGGCGGGGGCGCTTGGGGAAAGAAACAAGACAAGAATAACCGCCGAGGACGCTGAGAACCGCAGAGAAAAGGACAGTTGGCGAACAAAGTACGGATTGTAGAAATGACCTGTTTGTACAATTTTAGCCTCAGCGTCCTCCGCGCTCTCTGCGGTTAAGAAATTGTAGAGGTCGTTTCGCACCCCAAGGAGTGGGCCACCCGGGAGTACAAACCTTTTCCCTTGACTCCAGGCTACAATCAGGTACCCTATAACACTCTAATCGGAGTGTCATCTTCGCTCTTGCAGGAGATCTCGAACCGGTGGCGATTGATAAGGTAACCATAAAAATCCCTCGAACCCTGTACGATCAAGTCAGGAAAGTCACTGAAGGATCAGGATTTAGCTCCCCGACCGAATTCATCGTCTACGTTTTGCGCGACTTGGTCGGCGACCGGCCAGTCGGCCCATCGCAAGGGGACTTGTCTGAGGGTGAGATTGCCGCGGTTCGAAAAAGGCTGAAAAGCCTCGGCTATTTGTGAAGAGAAGATAGGGAAGAATCTCCCGGCTCCGCGGAATTTCGCCCGAAGCTTGGAGAAACCATAGAGTTCTTAAAAAATCCAGTTTGTCAGGGAGAATAGAACAATGATTGCACCGCATGGAGGACGTTTGATCAACCGTTTCGTCGTGGGCGAGGAACGAAAGGCGATCGAGGCCGAACTGGGCCAGATGCCCCGCCTTGTGCTGAATGCGCGTGAAACGGCGGACCTGGAAATGCTCGCCACCGGCGCCATGAGTCCCCTCGAGGGCTTTATGACCGAGGAGACCTATCGCAGCGTGCTCGACATGATGCGCCTGCCGCTGGGACTGCCGTGGAGCCTGCCGGTCTGCCTGGCCGTGAAAGAAGGCAAGGGAGACGAGTACAAAGAAGGCACCAACGTGGCCCTGGTCGGCGAGCAGGGAGAAGTCTATGGCGTCCTGCATCTCGAAGATAAATATTCGGTCGACAAAGCGTACGAGGCCGACCGCACCCTTCAAACGACCGATGACGCCCATCCGGGCGTACAGTACCTCAAGAGCATCGGCGACGTCTACCTCGGCGGCAAAATCAGCGTCCTCCAGCGGCCGAAGCACGAAAAGTTCAACCGCTACCGGCTCGACCCGAAGGAAACCCGCGTGCTCTTTAAGGCCAAGGGCTGGAACACCGTGGTGGCGTTCCAAACCCGAAACCCGATTCACCGCGCCCACGAATACCTTCAGAAATGCGCGCTCGAGATCGTCGATGGCCTCTTGATTCACCCCCTGATGGGAGAGACCAAGAGCGACGATATTCCCGCGGCCGTCCGAATGAAGTGCTATGAAGTGCTGCTCGAGCGGTACTACCCCAAGGATCGCGTGGCGATTTCGGTCTTTCCCGCGGCGATGCGCTACGCCGGACCGCGCGAAGCGATCTTCCACGCCCTGGTCCGCAAGAACTACGGCTGCACTCACTTCATCGTCGGACGAGACCACGCCGGGGTGGGTAACTATTATGGCACCTATGACGCACAGATCATTTTCGAGGAGTTCGAACCGGATGAAATCGGCATCACGCCACTGAAGTTCGAACACTCCTTCTTCTGCAAACGCAGCGGCCAGATGGCCTCGTCGAAGACCAGCCCGGCCACGCCGGAAGAACGCGTTTTCCTCAGCGGCACCAAGGTGCGGGAAATGCTTCGCAAGGGCGAAGTGCCCCCGCCGGAATTCACCCGGCCCGAAGTCGCCCAGGTGCTGATCGATCACATGCGATCGAGCTGATCGCCGAGGCGGGACAACGAAAGGAATCGATATGCCCAAACTAGTGATCATCGGTCTCGATTGCGCCACGCCTCAATTGGTGTTTGATGCGTTTCGAGATCATTTACCCAACATAAAAGGCCTGATGGATCGAGGCGTGTACAAGAACCTGACCTCGACCATTCCTCCGATCACGGTGCCCGCGTGGACGGCGATGATGACCTCGCACGACCCCGGTATGCTCGGATTCTACGGGTTCCGCAACCGCAAAGACTACAGCTACGACGGGCTCTATTTCGCCAACGCCCGCTACGTCAAGGCCAAAACGGTTTGGAACCTCCTTTCGCGCAACCGGCTGAAGTCCCTTGTCATGGGCGTGCCCCAAACCTATCCGCCCAAACCGCTTAACGGCACACTCGTCGCCAGTTTCCTGACGCCGGACAAGACCGTGCCTTATACCTACCCCGAGGAAATCGCCGCCGAACTCGATCGGGCCGCCGATGGCGACTATATTATCGATGTCAAAGACTTTCGCACGGACAACAAAGACCAGCTACTCGAACAGATTGCCATTATGACCGAACGCCGGTTCAAAGCGTTCCGGCATTTGCTTCAAAAGGACGATTACGACTTCGCCATGATGGTGGAAATGGGTCCCGATCGCATCCATCACGGCTTCTGGCGTTACTTCGCCAAGGACCACCGCTTGTATGAACCGGGCAATCCTTACGAAAACGCCATTCGCGACCACTACGTCGCCTTGGATCGGGAGATCGGCCGCGTGCTGGAACAACTGCCGCCCGAGACGTCCGTCATGATTGTCTCGGACCACGGCGCGAAGAGCATGACCGGCGCCATCTGCGTCAACGAGTGGCTCCAGCAACAGGGCTGGCTGACGCTGAAAGCCCAGCCGGAAAAACAGCAACGCCTTAAAAACGAGATGATTGACTGGTCGAAGACCAAGGTTTGGGGCGAAGGCGGATACTATTCGCGCATCTTCTTCAACGTCGAGGGGCGCGAGCCCGAGGGGCAAATTCCCGCCGGCGAGTATGAATCGTTCCGAAACGAGGTCAAAGCCCGGCTCGAAGCGATTGTCGACGAAGAGGGCCAACCCATCGGGACAAAAGCCTTCAAGCCGGAAGAAATCTACCGGGAGACCAAGGGAGTTCCCCCGGACCTGGTGGTTTACTTCGGCGATCTGAACTGGCGCTCGGCGGGCTCCGTCGGCGTCGGCTCGGTCTATCTCTATGAAAACGACACCGGTCCCGACGACGCCAATCACGCCCAGGAGGGCATCTTCATCTGGGCTCCTCCCGCGGGCGCCAAGCCGAGAGAGGCCGACGTGTACTCGATCTATGACGTGGCCCCGACGATTATGAAAGTGTTCGGTCTCGAACCAACCCCGCAAATGATTGGAACGTCGCTCATTTGAGCGCGTCCGCGAGCCGGGGGCGTTGCGAAAAAGTGAACAATCGGGTAGGGTCCACGCCTGTCCCGAGCGAGAAAACCCTGGACGGGGCATCCGTCCCGGGAGAGTAAACTTCGAAGGAGATGGAAAAGTGAGCAAGGGTTTTACACTATGGTTCACCGGATTGTCAGGCTCGGGCAAAAGCACTCTGGCGCGGGAAGTCGAGGGCGCTTTGCTGGAACGCGGACTGAAAGTCGAAGTGCTGGATGGCGATATCATCCGCACGAATCTGAGCAAGGGGCTGGGATTCTCTCAAGAGGATCGCGATATCAACATCCGGCGCATTGGTTTCGTGTGCAATCTCTTAACCCGTAACGACGTCGTGGCGATTGCAGCGGCGATCTCGCCCTATAAGGCGATTCGCAATGAAAATCGGAAGCTGATCGGTCGCTTCGTCGAGATTTATTGCGAATGCCCCCTCGACGTGCTCGAAGACCGAGACGTCAAAGGCCTGTACAAAAAAGCGCGGGCGGGCGAGATCAAGGGATTCACCGGGATCGACGATCCCTACGAGGCTCCGGAGAAACCCGAGGTCGTGATCGATTCCTCGAAAGAGTCGGTCGAGGAAAGCGCCGCGAAGATCCTGCGCACCCTGGAACTGATGGGCTACATTCCTCCTTCGGGAGAGGAAACCGAGTACACCCCGGAAGAAGAGGAAGAGATCAAAGCTCGCCTCAAGGCGCTGGGCTATATTTGAGCGCCATCGGTTCCGGAGACGGGGCAAACCAGGAAAACAGCATCGCGACAAGGAGCGGGTCGGCTCCTTGTCGTGCTGTTTTCAGCTCGGCGGTATGACAGGATATAGAGTAGTTCTCGATAGGATTGTCCAAATACTGAAAAGGGAGTGGAAACATTACCCCTCCCCGCCTCCCCTTATTATAAAGGAGAGGAGAGGGGGCGGCGTTATGCTTTTCGCAAAAGTCGCACAAGCCTTACGGGGAAATCTCTCTCCCCCTTTCCAAGGGGGAGCTCGAGGGGGTAGGGTTTTAAAGGGCACTCCGATTCATCAACAGAGGCAAGGGAAACTGACAAAACTCTGGAGAAATACTCGAGAGACAATATATCCTGTACCGGCGAGACAAATAGAATCGTTCTAACCTAGAGGATCGATCGATGTTGGGATTGTTCAAAAAATCAAAAAAGCGGATCTGCGTCATCGGCCTGGACGGCGTGCCGCACTCCCTGCTGAAAGTCCTGATGCAGGACGGCACGATGCCGGCGATGGCACAGCTGTGCGGGCAGGGCAGCCTGCAGCAGATGAAGGTCACGCTGCCGGAGATCTCCTCGGTCAGTTGGACCAGCTTCATGACGGGAACCGGGCCGGGCGAGCATGGCATCTTCGGCTTCCTCGATCTGAAGCCGGGCACCCGGCAGATTCGCTTCCCGCAGTGGCAGGACGTCAAAGTGCCCACAATGTGGGACCGCCTGGAGAAAAAGGGCAAGCGAAGCGTGGTCATCAACCAGCCGGCCACCTATCCCGCCCGGCGGTTTCCGGGCATTGTGGTGTCCGGTTTCGTGGCCATTGACCTGCTGAAATCGGTCTACCCGCTCCGGCATTTGGGCGATCTGAAGCGCGCCGGGTACGAACTCGATATCGACACGCATCGGGCCCGCCAGGACACCCGCTACCTGATCGACTCCCTGGATTCCTCGCTCGAAGGCCGTCGCAAGGCGCTGGACCTGCTCTGGAACGCCGAAGACTGGGACTATTTCCAGATGGTCGTCACCGGCACGGACCGCCTCCAGCACTATCTTTGGAACGCCATCGAGGACACCAGCCACGAATATCACTCGGCGGTTCGGGCGTATTACTCCAAGGTTGACGCTTTTATCGCGGAGATCATCGAGCACTACGAGAAAAAGGTTGGCAGCCGGGAACAGGCGCTGGCTTCGCTGTACCTGCTGTCCGACCATGGATTCACGGGGATCAAGAAGGAATTCAACCTCAACACGTGGCTCCGGCAGGAAGGCTACCAAGACGTTGCCGGAGAGGGCTCGCCCTCGCTGGAAACCCTGACACCGGAGAGCAAAGCGTTTGCCGTCGACCCAAGCCGGATCTACTTCAACCGCAAGGGGCGCTTCCCGGAGGGAACGGTCGAGGACGCCGCAGCCGAGGCCCTGGCGGAAGAAATGTCCCAAAAACTGCTCCAAATCGACTGCCAGGGCGAGCCGGTCGTCAAGGAAGTGCGTCTCGCCAGGGACGTCTATTCGGGACCCTTGGTCGAGCAGGGACCGGACCTGATCGTCTTGACGCACTACGGTTATGATGCTAAGGGTGCGATGGATAAGTCCGAGGTTCTGTCCGATACCGACTTGGCCGGGATGCACACTTGGGACGACGCATTCTTCTGGTCTGGAGAGAGATTCAAGGATGAATTGAACATCGTGGATCTGGCCGCGCACTTTGAGGCGGTTCTGACCTAGCGGCCCCGGCTTCCAAAAACAAATAAAACAGGTGGGCTAAAACCCATCCTACTTATTATAAAATGACGAAATCGATAAAATTCTTTTTTCTCACGTTTGCCTGTCTTTCTGCTTTGCTGGTTCTCCCCGCGCCGCCCGCCGAGGCGTACATTGGTCCGGGCGCGGGCTTCGCCTTTGTTTCTTCGTTCGGCCTGCTTCTGGTGACGATGCTCCTGGCGATCCTGATCTTGCTGACCTGGCCGATCCGCTGGGTGTTTCGCACGATCCGGGGCTGGAAAGCGCTCCAGAAAAGCCGCGTCAAGCGGGTGGTCGTCATCGGCCTCGACGGCCAGGACCCCGAACTGACCGAGAAATTCATGGACGAAGGGATTCTCCCGGAATTCTCGCGGCTGCGCGCCGAGGGCTCGTACGCGCGTCTTCAAACCACCCTGCTGGCCGAGTCCCCGGTCGCTTGGTCCGCTTTTCAGACCGGGTGCAATCCGGGACGTCACAAGATTTTCGACTTTCTCGTTCCCAATTTCAAAGCGCACTTGCCCCAGCTTTCCTCGGCGCAAGTCGGGGCGACGACCAAAACCCTCTCCCTCGGCAAATACAAAATCCCGCTGGGAAAACCCAGCATTCAAATCGGACGCAAAAGCCAGCCCTTTTGGAAGATTCTCGGCGATCACGGTGTATTCAGCACGATCCTGCGGGTGCCGATCACGTTCCCACCGGAGAAATTCAAAGGGGTTCTCCTCTCGGCCATGTGCGTGCCGGACCTGAAAGGAAGCCAGGGAACGTTCTTCTACTACAGCAGCGACCCGGAGGACGGCAAAGACATCTCCGGCGGGATTAAAATTCCGGTCGAGTATGATGGCCGTGTGGCGAAAACCCACCTTTCGGGACCGGAGAACTCGCTGCTGAAGGACGGCGGGGAAATGCAGACGCCGTTCGAGGTACACGTTGGCAACAACGGCGGCGACGCCGAACTCCTGATCGACAAGACGCGCTATCCGCTGAAGCGGCGGGAGTACACGCCCTATATTCAGATTCAGTTTCGTCCGGGTCTCGGCATGAAAGTGCGCGGGCTGGTTCGCTTCTATCTGCTGGAGACCAAGCCGCACTTCAAGCTGTACATGACGCCGATCAACATCGATCCCGACAAGCCCGCGCTACCGATCTCGCACCCGTTCTCGTATGCGGTCTATCTCGCCAAGACCCAGGGGCCTTACTCCACACTTGGCCTGGCGGAAGATACCAACGCCTTGAAATCGCGCATTCTCGACGAAGACGCCTTCCTGCAGCAGGTGTATGATATTCACCAAGAGCGCGAGCGGATGCTGTTCGACGCGCTGGAGAAAACCCGGCGAGGAACCGTCGTCTGCGTTTTTGACATCACCGACCGGTTGCAGCACATGTTCTTCCGGTATCTCGATGAGAATCATCCCGGCAACCGGGGACGCGAGAAGGAAAAACATAAAAACGCGATTCGCGATCTTTACGTCAAAATGGACGACCTGATCGGCCGCATTCGCAAAAAACTCGACAAAGACACGATCCTTATGGTCATGTCGGACCATGGATTCAAAGCCTTCAAGCGCTGTGTCAACCTGAACTCCTGGCTGTATCAAAATGGATTCCTCGCCGTGAAGGGCGACAAGCCGACCGGGGCCGATTATTACCGGGACGTGGACTGGTCGAAAACCAAGGCGTACGCGCTCGGCTTCGGCGGCATCTATCTCAACCTCGCCGGCCGCGAGGCCAAGGGGATCGTTCAACCCGGCGAGGAAGAAAAACGCATCAAGCAGGAAATTCAAGCCAAGCTCAAGCCGCTTCGCGACGATCAGGATGGAACCGATTGCATTCGCGAGGTCTATGACAAGTACGACGTTTACAGCGGGCCGTACGTGCGCGAAGCGCCCGACCTGCTGGTCGGCTTTCGCGTCGGCTACCGCGCTTCGGTGCTGAACGTCACGGGCGGAATCAGCGAAGACATCTTCGAAGACAACGTGCGCGACTGGAGCGGCGATCACAACTTCAATCCGCCCGACGTGCCCGGCATGTTCTTCTGCACCCGGAAGATCGCTACCGACTCGCCGAGCATTATGGACATCGGCCCGACGGTGCTCGACCTGTTCGGCGTTCCCGTTCCGAAGTATTGCGATGGAAAAACCTTCCTTCCCGCGAATGGAACCGGAAAGGCCGCCCAACCGCCGAGAACTGAGGAAGAGCAGACGGAGTCAAAATCGTGATTAAAAAAACTGTTTTTGCAGTATCCACTGTCCTGCTACTACTCGGCGTTCTCTTCGCCGGTCCCTTGCCGGGCAAAGCCAACAAGGCCAAGCGCGTGATTATCCTCGGCATCGACGGCATGGATCCCGATGTACTAAAAGAGTTCATCGACCAGGGCGTTCTGCCGAATTTCAAGAAGCTGGCCGAGCAGGGGGACTTCAAACCGCTGCAAACCAGCATGCCGCCACTGAGCCCGGTGGCTTGGGCCACCTTCATCACCGGCATGGATCCCGGCGGGCACGGCATCTACGATTTCGTCAGTCGCGATCCCGCCACATACATTCCTTTCGAAGCGATGGCCGAAACGTATAGTCCGGAGAAATACGTCAACTTCGGTTCCTGGGTGCTGCCGCTTTCCAGCGGCGGCGTCCGCAGTAACCGCAAGGGAACCGCCTTCTGGCAGGTGCTCGACAAGTACAACGTCCCAAGCATCCTTTACCGGATGCCGGTCAACTTCCCCCCGGCGGAAAGCAAGGCCTACACCATCTCCGGCATGGGCGCGCCGGACATCCAGGGCACCGCCGGCTCGTTTTCCTACTACACGGACAATCCCCCCGCCAACGCGGACAAAATCAGCGGAGGCGAGGTCTACAGCGTGGAAGTCGACGACAACCGCGTCGACGCCCAGCTCATCGGTCCGAAGAATACCTTCCGCCGCGAACCGAGAAAATCGGCGACGGGAAAAATCCGGAAAGACAAAAAAACCGGCAAGATCAAATATACCAATCCCGCCTGCACCATTGACTTTAGCGTCTTTCTCGACCCGGACGAGGCGGCGGCGAAAATTGTCGTGCAGGACGATGAGTTTATTCTCAAAGAAGGCGAATGGAGCGACTGGATTCGCGTCGACTTCGAGGTGGTGCCGCATCTGGTCAGCATTAGCGCCATCGCCCGGTTTTACCTGCAACAAGTGCGGCCTGATTTCAGACTTTATGTCTCACCGCTCCAGATCAATCCCGAGGACCCCGCACTGCAAATCTCCACGCCCGAGGATTGGGCGCACGAATTGTTTGAAGACGTCGGGTATTTCTACACCCAAACCTTTCCACAGGAAAACAAGGCGTTCTCGGGCGGCCTCTTCTCCCCGAAAGAATATTGGACCCAGGCGCAATACGTGCTTGAAGAGCGCAAGCGCATGTTGGATCATTTGCTGGAATCCTACGAAGAGGGGCTGCTGTTTTTCTATTTTTCCAGCGTCGACCTGAACGGCCACATGCTTTGGAAGTTTTTCGATTCCGATCATCCGGCTTACGATCCCGAAGCGCATCTCCAGGAAGCGTACGCGTACATCTACAAGCAAATGGATGACGTTCTCGGCGAAGTCATGGACAACCACGTGGACGAGAACACGACGCTCATCGTCATGTCGGACCACGGCTTCAGCCGCTTCTATTGGGGTTTCAACCTCAACACCTGGCTGGTCGAAAAAGGCTACCTGAAGCTGCGCAATCCCTCCCGGCAAGGGGAATATGGCGACCTGGAGCTGTTCACCAACGTGGACTGGCGGCGCACCAAGGCTTACGGCAGCGGCCTGATCGGCCTTTACCTCAACCTGCGCGGCCGAGAGAAAAACGGCGTCGTGGCCGAGGCCGATTACGACCGCATCCTGGATCAGCTCGAGGCCGACCTCTACGCCATCCGCGACCCGCGCAACGGCGAGCAGGTCGTGACGCTGGTCACCCGCCCCCGGCGCGATTTCCACGGCGACTATAAAGACGCAGGACCGGACATTATCGTCGGCTACAACCGGGGCTACCGGATCGCGTGGGAAAGCACGCTGGGAGGCATTCCCAAGGAACTGTTCATTAAAAACGATGCCGCCTGGAGCGGCGATCATCAAGTGGATTACCGCATCGTGCCGGGCGTACTGCTGACGAATCAAAAAATCACGCTCGATTCCCCGGCGTTGCACGATCTGACCGTTGCGGTCATGGATGAATTCGGCGTGCCGCCGCTCAAGGAAATGATCGGCAAGGACTGCCTCGGACCGAGAATTCCCAAACAGCTGACGGCAGAACAAAAAGAAACACTGGAAAAACTGGGGGCGGAAGGCTACCTGAAATAGCCCCGTCCCCAAAGCGCGGAAAGGACATTTCGATGTTTGGCCCCAAAGTGAAAATCGACAAGGATCTCTTTGAAAAGATTAAGAAGTTCTCCGAGCTGGCCGGGTACTCCTCGGTGGAAGAGTTTGTCACCCACGCGCTGGAAAAGGAAATCGCCCAGCTGGAAGACGCCGACAGCGAAGAGGAAATCAAGAAGCGCCTTCAGGGCCTGGGATATATTTCCTAGACCGGCATGCGAAAAATTTTCCTCCCCCTTTATAAGGGGGAGCTAGA
>Ga0272442_10002098_pt1 | contig 29319 bp, 17 predicted proteins | sample SSMForm2O_FD_200262 | JGI IMG/M metagenome (GOLD analysis project Ga0272442, IMG submission 200262) | Marine sediment archaeal communities from Little Sippewissett salt marsh, Falmouth, MA, United States - SSM-Form-2O | ecosystem: Environmental > Aquatic > Marine > Wetlands > Sediment ...
TCTTTTTCACGCTCGATTATCTCCGGGCTGATTCCGTCCTTGTCCAGAGCCAGAGGATTTATAGCCGTAATATGCATCGCTATGTCAACCGCCGTCTTTTTCAGAGACTCAGCCTCGCCCGTCTTCTCATCGCTGGTCTCGATTTGCACCATTGTCCCGACTTTGCCGTTGAAGTGAATATACGTCGTTATTAGTCCAGGCCCATCGAGAGTATACTTTGCAAAATCCCCCACCTCCGTCTTCTCGCCCGTCTTGCTCACCAGCTCAGCCAGACAATCAGAAAAACTTTTTCCCTCAACTGTACTCTCAACCAGCTTCTCTGCGCCCTCATCCTCAGGACAGGACAGAGCATAATCGGCCAGTGTTTGGGCCCCTGACTTGAAATCACTGCTCTTGGCAACAAAATCCGTTTCGCAGCAAAGCGTCGCCAACACTGCAGTTTTGCCGTCTTCCGAAGTTTTACTGACCACCAGCCCCTCCGTCGTTTCCCGCCCCGCTCGCTTGGCTAACGTGGCAAGCCCCTTCTTCCTCAGTATCTCCATTGCCTGCTCGACGTCCCCACCAGCCTCCGAAAGCGCCTTTTTACAATCCATCATACCCTGTCCGCTCATTTTTCGAAGTTTCATTACCATTGCCGCTGAGATTTCCGCCATTATTAAAACTCCTGTATTCCTAATTATCTCTCTTACAAAAAAACTCGCTTCCTGTTACATTTTCTTTACACCTGAAAAATGGTTTTTAACCATTATTTCAGGAATCCTTTTTGGCTCGCTCCGCTTCTTTTTCCTCTGAAGTTGTATCACCGGCCTTGACCGCCTTGCCTGCAGGTTCTTTTGCAGCATCTTCAACCGAATCCTCTTGCTGGCTTGGCTTGGCTCTTCCTGTTCGCACCGGCCTCTCGGGTTCCGCTGCAGCCGGCTCTTTAGGCTCTCTCACCACTGCGGATTCTATCTTTTCAGCAGGATTCGCTTCCTCTGCCTTTTCGGGCTGCTCGACCTCCGGCTGTTCAGGCTCCTCGGAAACGGCGCTGGCTAAGGCGCGTCTTGAGCGAACCCGCTTGGGGCGCTGTGGCGCCGGCTTATGAGCTGCTACCATTGTTTTGCCTATCGACACTGCATCACCCAGCTCGTTAAGTATCAAACCAATGGCCCTGATGGAATCATCGTTTGCCGGTATAGCGACATCAACAGTATCAGGGTCGGAATCCGTATCGATTATCCCGACCGTGGAAATTCCAAGCTTCCTCGCCTCAGCCAAAGCCAGATACTCCTTCCTGGCATCAACCACCACCACTGCCCCGGGCAGCCGGGACATCTTGCGAACGCCTTTAAGGTTGGTGCTTATCTTGCGCATTTCACGTTTCAGCCGAGACGCCTGTTTTTTGCTTTCACTGTCCAGCGTACCGCTTTCCTGCATCGCCTCCAACTGTTCGAGCCGTTGCAGACGGGACCGAATCGTCCTGAAATTAGTCAGCATACCACCAAGCCATCGCTCAGACACAAAGTGCATTCCGCATTTCTCCGCGACCGCCTCAACCGCCTTTTGCGCCTGCCGCTTCGTACCGACAAATACCACATCTTTGCCCGAAGATACAACATCCGCAAGAAGTTTCTTGGCTATAAGCATCCCCTTCAGAGTCTTCTTAACGTCGATAATATGGATTTTCCCCCGCTTGGAAAAGATAAAAGGCGCCATTTTAGGATTCCATCGGCTTACGCCGTGTCCGAAATGAACGCCCGCATTAATGAGTTCACGAGCCAGTTCTTTAGCCACAAATACCTCCAAATTTCTTCCATTCTTTAACCGCTGCCTGCAACACGCAGACAATCGAACCAGTTATAAATAATGCAAATCCCCGAATATGTCAAGACTTTTTGCTAAATATTAGCTGATAACTACCAGCCGGTCAACCGTGAGTTAAATAATATGACCGATTTTTAAATCGAGAGGATGAGCCCCAACCTGTACCAGCAGAGCTATGTTGACCTTGAGCGGTTTGCACGAAGCCGGGGCGTGTTTGTCAAGTTCCCGAAGCAAAAAGCCGACGGTTTGCAGCCGTTCCGCTATATCGACTTCGAGGCAAGGCGAGATGAGCTGCCCATCCATACGTTCGCCGCATATCCTGAGCAGGTAACGATGATTAAGACACAGTCTCTGTTCGACCTGCACTAAGAGATAATTCCCGCGTTATACAACCTGCCTGCAGAATTAGTCTATCAACTTTTGCTGCAAGAGCGCTGAATAAGGCAAGTCTTTATGTTGAGAGAAGTAAAAAAATTTAGTTTTGCTTTTGATTACCTCCACATTTGGTTCGATTTTTCGTCGCTCTTATCTGATGGAGGAATGGTCATCAAATTTGCTTGTCAAAGAGCTAAGGAAAGAAAAGAAAGTAGAAAAAATTTATACTCAAAGGATTTCAGAATTTACTAACGGATGGAATTTTGGTTAAGGCAAAATTATTACTTTTCTTTTGGGATAAACTTGCCGTTCTGCCAATTGTATTGTTCTTTAGCTTCAGTTAACCAAGCTTGCCACTGGTGTTTCTGCTCAGCACGGACTTCCTGAGAAGCACGTGGATCGAGCGGCAGCGAATCTGCTGTTGTACCAGTGGTTCTCTTGCGGATTACGTTGCACATCATGACACGAGCATCAACTGCAATATAATTCATTTCAGAAACATCTATTAGCTCAATCATATGAGATAAACTTTGAGGTTCGTCTATTTGCATTAGTGCGAGTAGGGCTTTGAATGATAGCCCCTTGGCATCCTGCCTAACGGCTTCCTCAAAAAGTCGAGTTGCAAGTGCAATATCCCCAGCAGAGCGTGCCCTCTTTGCATTCCAGTAAGCCCCTTTTTGATATCCATGCAATAGCCAAATAGCCATCACTATCAAGAGAATAACAAAGCCAATCGTAACCGATTTTAGTACATAACTCTTAAGGATATGGATAATTTTATCTCCTAATGCCATCATTAACTCCAAATTCTAATTAAAGAATTGCTTCAAAACGTACATCATTTGAAGTAAAAGGTCGACTATTTTTTTATCTCATTATCAAATTCTTTATCTGACCTATCAAGTCAGAGGTTAAATTTCTTGCGGTATCAATCAAGGCACAGGTGGATTGTTTAAAAATAACTGGAATTTTGGTGTGAATCAGGTTATTCTTTTCATGATAGTTATGCTGAGTTTTTACGAGGATGGTTTTTGAAAGGAGCAATTATGGCTGGGGCTGACAAAGGCTTTTCGAGAAGGGCATTCCTCAAGACAACAGGTGCAGCGGCGGCTGGGGTTGTCTTTACCACAGGGTGCAGCAGTGAACAACTGAGGCCGGAGAAAAGCAAAACTGGCAAATGGAGAAACGTCATATTTATCCTAAGCGATGACCACCGGTACGATTTTATGGGTTTTCTTAATAAGCCCAAGTTTCTGGAAACGCCGAATATGGACAGAATGGCGGCTGGCGGGGCACATCTTCCAAAGGCGTTTGTTACGACATCGCTTTGCTCGCCCAGCCGTGCCTCGGTTTTGACCGGCCAATACTCGCATAAACATGGGGTTATTGATAATAATACGCGCGTGCCCAAAGGCACTATATTCTTCCCACAGTATCTACAGAGGGCCGGCTACGAGACGGCCTTTATCGGTAAATGGCATATGGGGCGCGAAAGCAGCGACCCCCGGCCGGGATTTGATAAGTGGGTAAGCTTTCGAGGGCAGGGGGACTACTACGACCCGCTTTTGAATATCGACGGAAAGGAAGGGAAGGTAAGAGGGTATGTCAGCGACCTATTGACAGATTACGCCCTTGAATGGCTCAAACAAGAGCGAGACAAACCGTTCTTTTTATACCTTTCACACAAGGCTGTGCACGGGATGTTCCGGCCGGCGAAAAGACATATCGGCAGGTACGACAACGCAGAGCTGGAATATCCGGCGAGTATGGCCGATACGGAAGAAAACTACAAGGGCAAGCCGAGGTGGGTTAAAGAGCAGCGAAACAGCTGGCACGGTGTAGATTATATGTATCATGGGCAGATGGACTATGATGTGTTCTATCGGAGATACTGCGAGGCGCTGCTGGGGGTTGACGACAGCATCGGCAGGGTGCTGGATTATCTTGAGAAGGCTGGACTGGCCGAATCGACACTTGTTTTTTATATGGGAGATAACGGCTTTTCGTTCGGGGAGCACGGGCTGATTGATAAACGCCATATGTACGAAGAATCGATGCGCGTGCCGCTGCTTGCGTATTGTCCCGGTCTTATAAAGCCGGGAACCACGATTAAGCAAATGGTGCAGAATATCGACATCGCCCCAACAATTTTAGAAGCGGCCGGGCTAAAGGCCCCCGACTATATGGACGGACGCTCATTTTTGCCTCTTTTGGCGGGGAGGGAAATCCCGTGGCGGGACGCGGTATTTTATGAATATTACTGGGAATGGAACTATCCGCAGACGCCGACGGTACACGGGGTTCGGACTGACCGCTATAAATATATGCACTATCACGGCATCTGGGACATCGACGAACTTTACGATTTGCAGAACGACCCCGACGAGATGCACAATCTTATAGAAAGCAAGGAGCATCAGGGGCTGGTTAAAAAATTGAACAGTATGGTTTTCGCATGGCTTGAAGAAACAGACGGAATGAAAATTCCGCTCAGACGTTATTCCGGTTTTCGCGGTGATAAGCGAAGGCCGGAAAAATAAAAGTACAATTTTCATATAAAAAACGGAAAGGAATAAAAATGAAACGAAAATTAACTTTTAGAGCCTTAGCAGTTGTTTTATTGTTGGCGGTTCTGTCACCTGTTTTGTCCGCTGCATCTACGGTTTTAATAAAAGAAGCGACTATAGTGGACGGTACCGGACAGGCAGCTTATAAGGGAGAGATTTTGATAGAGGGCGAGCGAATCACACAAATCGCCGAAGCCGACACCATAAGACCAACATCATCTGCAACTATTATAAAAGCCCCCGGCCATGTTGTCTGTCCCGGCTTTATCGACGTTCATTCTCACGATGACCTTTCGATAATCAAGTACCCTGAGCAGATGCCGAAGATTATGATGGGCGTAACGACCGTAGTGGCGGGCAACTGCGGGGATGGGATAGCGCCGTTTGACGGCGACGCAGCGGTTGCCTTTAAGGGGCTGGATGTGGAGGGTTTGATAGACCTTGAGGAACTTCGCTTTGCGACAATGGCCGAGTGGATGTCGCACATTGAGAAACTCCGTCCGGGAACCAATATGGGTTTGCTGATTCCTCATATGATGGTTCGTGTTGAGGTTATGGGTGCCGAACGGCGCAAGCCGACAGCGAGTGATCTTGAGAAGATGCAGGGGATAGTCAGGAAGGCGATGGCTGACGGAGCATTAGGATTTTCGACCGGTCTGGAATATACGCCGGGGGCCTGGGCCGACAAAGATGAGATAGTTGCCCTGCTAAAACCGGTGAAAGAGTACGGCGGGATTTACACCACCCATATGCGGGAAGAGAAAGCCAAGGTTGTTGAATCAGTGAAAGAAGCTATAACAACGGCCGGTGAGGCCGGCGTGCCGCTGGAGATATCGCATTTGAAGTCGGCCAGTCCGGGGTGGGGGAAGGTCAGAGAGGCCCTTGCTTTGATAGACGAGGCTAATCGCATGGGACAGGTTGTGCATGCCGACCAGTATCCTTATACGGCTTCATCGACTTCGCTTAAGGCGTATCTTAGATGGGGCGATGTTAAAAGGTCGCCGGAGACAATTGTTATAGTTAACTCCGAGACTCATCCACAGACGGCGGGGCAACGACTCGACAAAATCGCAGAAGATATGGGGCTAAGCGCCGAGGCGGCCGCCGAAGCTTTACTGCCGGCCAGCGCTGTGAATTTCTGTATGGATGAGGAGGATGTGCGATTTGTTATGAGACATCCTTCGGTTATGGTTATTACGGACGGACTACTCGGAGGGGCAAAACCGCATCCGAGATTGTATGGTACCTATCCGCGGGTGCTGGGAAAGTATGTCCGCGAATTGAAACTCCTGGAGCTCGAAGAGGCGGTCAGAAAAATGACGTCACTGCCGGCAAATACTTTTAAGCTAAAAGACAGGGGAGTTTTGAGGGTAGGCGCTATCGCTGATATTGTTATCTTCGACCCTGCAAGAATCTCCGATACGGCGACGTTTGACAACCCAAAGCAATATCCGGTCGGGATAAATGCGGTTATGGTTAACGGGGTGTTTGCGGTGCGCGACGGGAAATATACCGGCGAGCGGCCGGGGAAAGTTATTCGAAGACAATAGGATTTTGCAAAATTCTGAAAGGTCAGGAGGTAGCAATGTTTTTCAAGCGAACGTTTAATTTATTATTAGCCGTAATATTTTTGACTGCTCCGGCCGGTTGTTCAACGCCACCGATGGGTGAGGAGCAAATTATCGCCCGGGCGGCGGCCATTCATAAAAAGGCACTTACCATCGACACTCACGTCGATATTAAGCCTGTATACGCCACGAAAGAGCTTGACCCGGGGGTTGATAATCCAAAGCTCAAATGCGACCTTGTCAAAATGAATAAAGGCGGTGTGGACGGCGTTTTTCTGGTTGTGTACGTTGCACAAACGCAGCGCAACGAGCAGGGATATAAGCAGGCGTACGATGAGGCGATGGTAAAGTTTAACGCCATACATCGACTTGCCGAACAGATGTATCCCGGTCGCTGCCAATTGGCTACCAAGCCCGGCGAGGTTGAGCGAATAGTAAAGACCGGCAAAAGAGCTATTATGATTGGTATTGAAAACGGCTATCCAATCGGCAGGGACCTGTCGAATGTCGAGAAGTTTTACAAACTCGGCGCGCGATATATCACGCTTAGCCATAACGGGCACAACGATATCTGCGACTCGGCAATTCCAAGAGCCGAACTCGGTGACAGTGAAGCGGAACATAATGGATTGAGTGATTTCGGGAGAGAAGTGGTCGGGCGGATGAATCAGCTCGGGATTATGGCTGACGTTTCTCATATCTCCGTCGAATCGTTCTGGGACGTTATCGAGGCATCAAAAGCGCCGATTATCGCCTCGCATTCGGGCTGTCGTGCGCTTACCGACCATCCGAGGAACCTCTACGACGAGCAGTTGAAAGCTCTTGCAGAAAAAGGAGGGGTTATTCAGATAGTAGCCTACAAGGGGTTCATAAAAAATTCTTCGGGCAGAGCCGATGTTAAAACATACGTGGACCACATCGACCACGCGGTTAAGGTGGCGGGGATAGAGCACGTTGGCATAGGCAGCGACTTCGACGGCGGCGGCGGTGTTCCCGGCTTTAACGACCACTCCGAAGCGCCCAATGTTACCGCGGAACTTGTAAGGCGGGGATACAGCGAAAAGGACATAAGAAAAATATGGGGGGGTAATTTTCTGCGGGTCTGGCGGGAGACGGAAGGGATCGCAAAAAAATTACAAAAACAGGCGAAATAAAAAACAGCGGTTGCTTTGTGCTCGAACGCTTTCACTGATAGACCGGAGGTTAGAATGGGATTATTTTTGCGGCTCTTGCTGGTCGACTCTTCTTTTTAAGATGTCCATTCTTTCGCGGATTTCCTGTGCCATTTTGCTGTTCGGGAAATCCTGAACAATCTGGCGGCCTATTTCGAGGGCTTTGTCCCATTGTCTTTCGGAAACGGAGAAGGAGAACTGGACGCCGAGATTGTGCAGCTTTGTTCTGAAGACATCTCTTGCCGCTTCCTGCAGTGCCAGCCCCTCGTTGGCTGTCAGGTATAAGTCGAGTTCGTGGAGTATCTCAAGGCTTCTGTCGGTGTCCTGTCGTTTTATGGCGTCGTCCCAGGCTGTGAGGAGGATTTTTTTGCGGTATGATTTTTTATCGAAGAGCTTTTGCCGCATTGCTTTTGCCTTTTCCGAATCCGGATATGCGGCGATGAGTCTTTCAATCAGGGAGCTTGCCTTTGTCCAGAGGTGATTTTCTAAAAGCTTTTCGATGTGGCCTATTACCTGATTTTCCCTTTCGGCTTCGGTTGCGCTGTGGTATCTTTCTGCTTCAGCGCGGAGCTGCTTTGCAAGTTCCCTGTATCCGGCTGAATGAGCGATTTCGTCGATTATTTCACTTGTGCCGTCAAAATCCTGCTGCTGGAGCTTATCGAAAACGGCCTCGCGGAGTATCTGCTTGTCGGCGTCGCGAAAGGCTATTGCTTTTGCCGATTCGCTCAGCCGGGTGTTCTGATTCACCTGTGTGAGGGCGGCACGAATCTTTTCAAGAGAGCCAGCTACCTTTTCGAGCTTCTCGCTGTTTTCCCGGAGTTCTTCGGGTATGGTGAATACCTTGACGAGTATCAAAATGACCACGGCCAGGAGGAGTGAGCCGCCGATAAAGCCAATCAAAGATGACATTACGCCCGATTCCGAATCACCGGCACTCAGAAAGGCCAGTAGCAGCACGAGGGCGAGTAATACGAGGTAGGTGATGATGATGTGCCATTTGAATCGCCATAAGAACTTATTTTTTCTCAGGTCCATAGCCGTCCCTTTTCAAAAAATTAGCAACCCATCGATTTATATTATAGTAATCGGGTATTACCTTTGTCAATGATTGAAAAATTCAGACTCCGGGGTTTTGGCATAAGCTTTTTCTGAAGTAAATAGTTAGTAAAATTGGGTTTGATTGGGTTCGTTTTGGCTTTGTTTTGGCGGCGTCCGAGGAGGAGAAAACTCGTGTAAACCTTTTTTATAATTGAAGTTAAGTTCCTTAGGGTATTTAGAAAATTGGGTTTGTTTTGCATAAAAGACTCATAGCCACAAAGACACTGAGGCACAAAGAAAAAAGAGAGTAAATTTTAAAAGAGCACGAAGAAAAGCAACAGCTAATACCGAAGCAATAAAGACTTAAGGCAAAGGACTGCTTTTTTTCAGGGGGGAGGGGAAATATGCCTCCCTATATTAAATGAACTTGCGCGTTTGATACGAAAAATCGTGGGAATCAAAGGGGGGAAAGTTTGTAAGCACTTAATTAGAAAGAAGTAAAAATTTTTTTAAAAAATTCCATCTGAGTTCATTGATACTTGCGCGTTTTGTACGATTTTTGGCCACAACAGCGGTGAGTTGAAAGCCGGGAAAAAACGTCAAAAAAAGGAAAAGAAAAAACAGGTTTTGAGGAAAAAAGCTGAAAAAACGAACAAAAAGCGAAAAAATGACTCGTAAATTCATATTTTTTGTGCTTTATTTTTTTATAATGAATAATCGTCAAAGAAAAGGAGGAAAAACCGGTTGACTTTAAAAAAAACCATTCACAGTTGGTCACTTGTCCTCATTTCCTTCCGTAACAAACCACACATCGACAGGACGTTGCTCTAATTTGAATTGCAGGTTGGTCTGTTTGGTAAGGTTAGTTAAAAGCATCTCCAGTTTTCTTTTCTTTTCGTCTTCATCTTTTACCTTTCTAAGGTAGGAAGATCGATGGTGCCTATATGGAATTTTAATTTTCTTTGAGGATTCTGTGTGGACCACCACCGGCATGTTAACTAAACTACCTAATCTGAGAATGAAATCATTGACTGAATCGGCTGTTCCTCCGCCACTTCCTTCGTCAGGATCAAGTTCATCAGTATAAAGGTGTACTGATTTATTCTCATATGTTTCAGAAGATGGATGGAATTCGAAACTACCCGTAGCGACAATGACCTGGCGTTCTACCGTACGTTTTTCGAATTGTATAGACCTGTCGAGTTCTTCGGCTATAAGTTGCTCCAAAGCTTTTAACTTTATCTTTTGTGAAGCATCATCGCGAATAATCCAATCGCCGGGCAGTTCCAGAGCCAACAGTTCTTCTGGGCCGTCATACTCAAAACTTTTTAAGCGAAGCACAAAGTATAATATAAAGTTAAGATCATTCTTACTACTAAAGCTAAGGCCCCAATTCTTAAGCTTTCCAACCCAATGAAATACAAATATGCCCGGTGACCTTGAAATAGCTTCCGCCTGGGTACTATGCTCATTGATGTAATAGTCCCTGCGCTCGGTAATAAAAGGCGGCGTTATTCGTTTTAAGATTTGTCCATCTTCCAGGCGATAAACCGCTTCAAATTTCGTTCTCCACTCGGGCATAGGATAATCTCTACTGCGCTGCGGGTCCCATATCTTGCAGTCAGGAAGGGCTGCCCGAAGCGTTTGAAGTAAATCATCACCTATTTCATCGCCGGAAAGCAGAAGTCTCTCTAACGACCTCATCTTCTCAAAATTCCCGATGCTCGCTTTGGTAAGGCGGGCATCCATAATCTGAAGTTTTTTAAGGGCCGGCAGTTTGCTGAGTTGTTCAACACCCTTATCTCCGATATCGGACATTGTCAAATGCCTGAGAGTTTTAAGGTTGCTCAAATGAGCCATACCCGCATCTGTAACCTTTGTACGAAAGACTGTCAGGCCCTCAAGATTTCTCATATCCGAAAGATAGGATAAGCCCTTATCAGAAACCGACGTGTTTTCAGCACCGATAATTTCAAGTGAAGTAAGGCCCTGCAGATGTTTCAGGCCGGTATCGGTGATATTGTTGTTATAAGCAATTAGAATGGATTTTAATCCGGACAGGCCTTTCAATTTGGAAAGACCCTCATCCGTTATTTTAGTTCGTGTAAGCTGCAGTCCCTCCAGGCTCGTCATATTCTCCAGATAACCCAGGCCCTCATCTGTAATGTCGCAGCTGTTCAAAGCCAGGAAAGTCAAATTTCTCAAATCCTGCAAATGTTTCAAGCCTTCATCACTGATTCCCGTGCCCCACAAAGCCAAAGACCTCAGTGAAGTCAATTCCCCTATATATCGCATGCTCTCATCGGTCAGCTTATGGTCGCCGAGCCTGAGAACCTCCAGTTTACCAAGGCCGGTTAAATACTTAAAATCCCGGGCCTCGAAGCGCGTTCTTTGCAGGTTCAATGCCTTCAAACCCCTCAAATTACCTATCGGAGCCAACGAGCCAAGTGTCACTTTTCTCCAGTCGAAGCCAAGCATCTGTAAATCATCCGCCCTTAATTGCGACAGCGCCGAAAGCTCACTCACACCGGCTTCACTGACCTCGAGTTTAAGCTCCTTGTCTGCAGGGATGGATATATCACCTTTGGCCTCGCTGAACTTTTGCCAATCCTCATACCAGCCTGCCGAACCACCATCACGAATATAAAGCGTCCCCAAAGACCTGCCCTCTGGAAAATGAACCACTCGCTCTTTAGCCTGCCCAGCGGTTATTCCCAGTTTTTTGAGTTTTTCGGGTTTTTCGAACTTAACGCGGCAGTCGTTGTATAGAACATTTGTGCCTTCGCCTTTTTCCAGCAGGGTTTTGTCATAGGCAAGGACAGCAGCGGGCAGGGAATTTGCTTTTTCTTTATAGCCGAGATATTCGACGTTTTCCTTCAACCAGTCCAATTCGGTCTTACCAAACCAATCGGCCTTTGATAATTCATCCAGACTTTGGGGATATCTATCATCATGGTTACAGGCGAAAATCAGCATCGCCTTGCCCAAATCAGAGAGATTCTGTGCTGAGTTCCAGCGGTTTTCAATATCCAGAAGACTAATACCTCCGAATTTAGTATCTTTAACTCTTTTCTTTTCACAAAACTCCACGTGGCTATCGTTGAATAACAGATTGGTGCAGCCTTTCTCGAGAAGCATTGTCTTATCATAGGCAATAAGCGCCTGAGGCTCAACCGCAGCGCTTCTGCCCCGGCCGAGATAACCGACATTTTCCAAAGCCCAGCTTACTACTTCGTTTTTGTCATCATAACGCTTTATTAGCTCCAGACCATAAGGATACCTTTCATCGTGGTCGCTAGCATACATACGAAGCAGCGATCCAAGTCTTTTCAGCTTTTTAATGGACTCGGAGCGTTGATGCAATTCTTCATCCCGCAACCGAGCAGCTGGGTCATTATCCTCAACCTGCACATGGGGTTTTAGATTGATATCCCGGACACTGATTCCTGGTTCAAATTTTATCCTGAAATCCTCTTTGGTATAATTGTTGTTCACTTTCAATTTTTTGACTTTTGTTTTCCTGATTACCAAGTCCGAGCCTTGTTTGAACGTGCGTTCTGTCTGCAAGGGCATCCAGATGCCTTCTGCTACTTCCACGAAGTTGGAGTTCCTGCATTTGAATGTGAGTTCTGTTTGGCCCGTTGCCTCGCTTCCGAGGACAGCTAAGTTCCGCATTGGGTCGAGGTAGACCTTAGAATAATTCGGACGAGTCAAGACGACGGCTTTGCGGCCCTCAAAAAGCTCTTCTGTTACCTCAATGGTTTTGGCCTCCTCCAGAGCACCAATTAAATTGCATTCATGTCCGGCATTGCCCTTTTTGCGGGGCATTCTGTACACACTGGACAGATAGTGAATGACCCAAGTATGTTTTATTCCGGCCTGTTCGGGCAGTGAATTCTCGACAGTTCCATCCGGATGCGGGCCAGTTCTGTTACAATAGTATTTTCGCATACCGTCAGCAGAGAACTCCCAATCGTTGGCCACATGGTTGCTGCCTTTCGGAACGAAAACTTGTTTTCTTGTTCGGAACAAATTCCCTTTTGACATGTACATGATGTTCTCACGCTTAGATGCTTTGAATTTTCCATTTATGCCTTTGATTGTTTCTTCGAAGTCAAAATTAATATAGATGTCGTGTAATCTTCTTTCCTGGTCCTGCCAGATCTTGAGGATGCCGTCCCTCGTGAAAGAAGATGTTAATTTCGTAGCTTGGACGTTTTTTCCTTTCACCTCAACCTGTACAGTGGGAGCGTTTGTCGCTGTCGTGATTCCGAGTTTTTTAAGTTTTTCGGGACCTTCGAACGTAACGTGGAAGTCATTGTACAGAACATTTGTACCTTCACCTTTTTTTAGAAATGTCTTATCATACGCAAATGGAGTTTTGGCAGGATCAATTTTTGCTGATTCCTTATCGATATCAAGAAAAATCACATTACTAACAAGCCATGAAAATGCCTCCTCGTCAAGATATGATTTCAGGTCTCTAACCTCTCTAGGAAACTTCCTGTCGTTTTCCATCATATACACGCCTTTAGCTGTCCCTAACTTCAGCAACATGCCCAAAGAATACATTTTGCCACCAGGTTTCTGTGACATTGCGACCTCATCAGCATGCTCTTTGAGGAATTTTTCTTTTAGCTCCTGCTGCTCTTCTTGTTCTTTTGTAGGTTTAAAAACATATTCCTTGTTACTTATCTCATCTGTTACATCCGTTCCGGGTGGAAATTCGATATCGAAATACTCTGCAGCCAGACCTTGATTGACAATAATTTTGCTGGCCTCATAAACATTCGAGAAGTCTTCTTTTGTTGATCCCAACCGCCCGCTCGCAGGATACCATAAACCTTTCGCCACTTCTTCTAATTTCGTCACGTCAACACGGTAAACAACCTCACGACCATTGGTATGTTCAAATCTAACCGGTGTATAGCCATGGTCTACCGCAAAGTAAACGCGATAAACAAATACATTTCTTCCATTCTCGAACTTCCGATTTACAACCGCATGGATAGTTTTATATCCATTAATATTTTCTAACTCCTTATTTAGCTCTATTTCTAAAGGCTCACCCATCTTTAATATCTTTGAAAGCGAGCCATCTTTGCGAAAATGGAAAATGCTGAAAGTTTTTGGAGACAGCGATTCGGCTTCCATAAAACGTCTGCTTTTTGTAATGGTCCCGTCTGGGGTTGATTCAGGCTTATTAGGCCGTTTTACGATTTGCAAATGTTTTCCGATTTTACCGTTAAATGACTGTTTGGTAATACTGTGAAAATTGTTGTGTGAACCATCCGTAAAATTCGCCGACAAGATTGTTAAGGACCTTTCTGAGAAAGGACGAGCTGTTGACCAGTGGCGTTCCTCCGGCCCTAAGGTTATTAGCATACCCGTTCCTGCTATATCTTTTGTTTTTGCTGGAGGATCACGATACCACTCATAATCTACAGCAATATCTATTATTGCCGATTCCATACCCTCACAAATATCTGCCAATCGCTCTATTGTTATCTCTTCTGGGGCGATAGAAATAAGATGAATCAGATCGCTCGTTCTTGCACTATTTAAATCTGTCTTCGATTTTGAACTCAATGCCAAAGCTGTTGGTATCACCAACGCCATAATCAAAACAATTGCAATTACAGATGGCAGCCAGCTTTGTCTCCCTTCGTTTGCAGTATCTTTACCGAGCAATCGTCGAATGCGATCAAATAAACCGCCTCCGCTGGCCGCTACAGCCAGGGTGTAACCGGTTCTGACCTCTTCCATTGAGGTCAAGGCCCTTGCATAAGCTACGCGGTCGCCGGATATGCTGACGGCCAAGTCGTCGCAGCAGTTTTCGCGTTCTGCCCTGATTTTGTGTGAAACCCACCAGACGGCTGGATGATAGAAGCCGAGAATTTCAACGGCTGTCTGGAGGATATTTACGAGGTAGTCGCATCTTTTAATGTGTGCCAGTTCGTGGGCAAGAATTGCCTCCAACTGCTCGCCGCTGAGGCCTGTCAATGCGCTTGCGGGCAGTAGGATTACCGGCCGGAGCCAGCCGACTACGGCTGGGACCTGCACCAGTGCGGATTCTGCAATCTCGACGGTTCGTTTAATACCGAGCTTTTCGGCCAGGTATTTGAGGCGTTGATTGACCCTCTCGGCGACCTGTTTTACCATTTTTCTTCGAAGCCTCTGGAGCTGCGCCCAGCCGCCGAGATGCCAGATGCTAAGGCCGAAAACGCCGACGAGCCAAGCGACAACTATGAAGGGCAGGAACGAATCAACCGCCGCAACAAACTTATCTTTCAAAGGTATCTTCGACGCGCCGGCAGGAAGCAGCGGCGGTGTTGTATCTACCGGCGGGGTTTGCACGATTGGCGGGGCATCAAATTCGGCTTTCGGCAAATCGACCGGGAGCAGCTTTACAGGCTCGAAAGTTTCGGCGGGGACATCGAGCATCTTTAAGGTTGCAGCCGGCATCAGGACTATGAGGGCCAGGGCGATACAGGCTATTATGTAGCGCAAATGGGCCGTGGATTTACGCAGGAGCCTTAGCAGGATGGCAAGGAGCAGTGCAACAGCCGCCGCCTGCCAAACGAAGTGCACCAATGTCCAGCCGAGTCTTTGAATGATTTGCTGTGAAAGGATGTTTTCCAGTATGTCCATTTTTACTCTCCCTGCATTTTGTCAACCATTTTTCTTATTTTGTTTAGTTCTTCGGGGGACACTTTTTTGGCTGAGAGCGCCCGCATGACCAGTTTTTCCGCGGAACCGGAAAACGCCCTTTCGAGCAGGTCACCGACGAGCTGGTTCTGGGTTTTTTCCTCGTTGCCGGCGGGCCTGTAGATGTGCTTGAAGTGCGAGTCGTCCCTTATGAGCAGTCCCTTTTCGGTCATAATCTGCATAAGCTTGAGGGTGGTTGTGTAGCCGGTGGCCTTTTCTTTGTTCATCACCTCGTTGACACGGCGGACGGTGCTGGGGCCGTTGTCCCAGAGGATTCTTAGAATTGCAAGTTCCCTGTCCGTCGGTTGCGGTGTTTTTGGCTTTGCCATATTTAAGTCCCTTCCGAATTTTTCGTTTCTCTTTAGTATCTGAAAATTCATTATACGAATACTTTCGTAGATGTCAACAAAAAAATACGAAAAATTTCGTACTTTTTTAAGATTTGTTCATTTTTGGGCCCTGAGGGCGGTTTCAGGGGGGCAAATTATTGTATTTTTGTATAGCCGCGGGGCGCGTTTTAGTCTTTTTTACTGGTTCGGGTCGGCCGGATGGTCAGGCTGGGTAATAGCGGGCGACCTTACTATTTTGTCGGCGGCCTCTTGCTTGAGCGACTCGAGAAGGGCGACAACTGCCTTGTTGCTCTCGCTTCTTCTGAGTCTTAACCTTATTTTATTCTTTGCCATAGCAAGCGAGAGATTTCTCTCTTCGGTTATTCCATCGTGGCGGGCAATTTCATAGGCGTTGTCGTCAGTTGCGATTGGGCCGATTAACTCATCCTGCTCGGCGGCCATGATTGCCTGGAAAAAGTCATCTCCGAAAAGCTGGATAACCATAGGGTGGGTGTATTCCCTTACCTTGCCGCCGGCCTCTGCGTCACGATGAATAGACAACTCCTCGGCAAGCTCGCGAATGTCTTCGCCGGCTTTTATTCTTTCGAGGGCGGCGTTTGCCTCTTCGAGGGTCTCGGTTTTTATGTGTGAGAAACTTATGCGCTCTTCGCGTTTCAAGAGGGGGTCGGTATCTTTGTTTTGCTCATAGTAAGCCATCACCTGCTCATCGGTGACATCGACAGAGATTCGCACCTCAGCTATTAACTCCTTTGCATATGCTTCCTTTTGCTTTATATCTGCAAGGAACCCGGGCCTTGGCAGGTCGGTGATGCCCCTTTTTTGTGCCTCGGCATAGAGCAGTTCGGTTTCGAGCCACCAGTTTGCGACTTTTGCAATCTGCGCCTGGCCGCTTGCGTTGGGCGATAGCCATGAGACCTGTGTTCTGGTCAGCTTTTTATCGCCAAGGCTTATGATTACATCCGAGGTGTAGTTTGAATTGGGAATGGGCTGGCTTTCCATAACAGCCGGGTCAATTTCATTTATACCCGTCGCCTCAGCAGTATCTGTGGGAGGGGGCGAACATGAAGCAATTGTTAATAAAAACACGCACAAAACCGGCAATATTTTTGTGAGGCAGTTTTTTTCCATTTTTCTGGTTCCCTTAAAAAAGTGTTTTTTCTTTTTTGGGGATTATTATCGTCTTTTATGAGCGTTTTGCAAGCATTCTGCGGCGAATTTTAGAAAAAATATTGTTCGGTATTTAACAGATGGTTTTAACGTGATTAAGCTTTATGCTTTGGTTGTAAAGCTTGAGAGATTACGTTGTTCTTAACCTCGTTGTTAAGATTGTTTTGATGTTTGCTTTCACAGAGAAATCCAAAAAAGGTGGTGATATTAATGCTACGAAAAAGTCCAACAAAGCTGCTCTCAGTACAAGCACGGCATAAAGAAAGGGCTGTGAACAATTATGTTCACAGCCCCTTAACAATTAAATTTCAAGCTCTTCTGCCTAACGTCTTCGTCTCAGTGCTAAAGCACCCAGGCCAAGCAGAAATATGCTTAAAGGCTCCGGGATGCAGATAGTATCGACCGTAACATAGTCGACATCAGCACCACTGTCCTCAAAAGCCATATAAATGGTCTCAGACGCAGGGTTTGGCACGATTTGCCAGCCGATATTCAATATCTTCCACCCGTCGGGGAGCCACTGCTCATTCTGGCCCAGATAAGTTATGCCAGAGGTCGGGTCATCGATACTATAATCGATTAAAAATCCCCTGAAGCCCACCTCTACCCATATCTCTTTGTATTCATTGGGTAGCGGGTAGTTAGGCATTACCAAAGAAATCTCGGTCAGGTCACCATGCCATACACCGTCTCTGCCCAGGAAACCACTTTCGTACCAACCGGCTTCTCCATACACATCGCCGGTCACCGTAATACTTGCCTCCGGCGGAGAAGTACCCGGGGTATCGTAATTTTCCGGAGTAATCGGATTATCGCCCGTATCAAAGCCCCATTCTGCGTATGAAGCACCGGAATCGCTCCGGTCCCACCACACATTCGAACTTGGCAGGGCCAACGAGACACTGCAAAGAAGAGCGCAAATCAGAATGCCTGAAAGCATTCTTACTCTCATATTAACTTCTCCTCTTCAATCTAAAGTTATAGATTCATCCCATATCAGAGTTAGCAACGTAATTGTACCATTTGCTGCAAAAAGAGGTGAAAAAAAAATTCTCCGACAATCACCTACTTCTCCGAGTATAAATTAGAACAGAATTTACGGGGAAGTCAAGTGTTTTTTTTGAGATTTTTTTGAAATTTGCCAAAATTTTTAGGCTCAAAACCCTTTTTCGGCTTTTTTAAGCCATCAAGCGGGTTTTTTAACGATTAGGAAATATGCCGGTCAAATTGGAGCATATCATCAGAATGATGCCTTAAGAGGCTGTAAGCCCATATCTTAATCAGGTTTTTTATTTTTTTGTTATTATTTTTAAATGGAACAGGCGAACCTTTTTTGATACAATTGATATAACATTGATAGAGGCATATGACAGGGCTGGGCTTTTCTCGCTCTCTCTCCTCTCCCTCCGCAACCCAGCCCTTTTTTATGTCCACAGGAAATATGTGTGAAATAAAACCTGACCATTTTCAGAATTGCTTGTAAATGACTAAGCAGAGAGTTTTCGGCAAGCATAGTTATAAAGGAAATTTTAGTAATACGTAATCCCTTAACAGAAAGGAATACCGTCATGAGCGACTATGGGCACAGCAGAACCGGAAATGAGTCAAAGAATATCGACCGCCGCCAGTTTATCAAAAATTTCGGCACTGCTGCAATTGGTGGTGGTCTATCTGCAAGTTTTCTTAATACTCTTTACGCAGCAGATACAAATACCCCTGACAAGCCATCCGCCGAATCCAAATACGAAATCCGAAACCGCGTCGAAGGTATGGCTTATACTCCGCTCGGCAGGACAAACTTTTTGGTATCTCGGCTGTCACTCGGCGGGATGCCATGGGAACCAACGGTCGCCAAACATGCCATAAGGCAGGGTGTTAACCTTGTACACGGCAGCAACAGGTACGGTTCGATGGAAGCACAGTCCGAGACGCTCGCCGACCTATGGGACAAGTGTTGGTACTTCCTCAAACATAACGGCCCTGCTGAAAACATGGGCAAAACCATTGACGAGTGTCTCAAAACACTCAAGCGCGACCACGTTGATGTCATAGTCCCGGTTATAAACAGGACCAAAAGCACCGACTATGATAGCTTCAAGTCAAACTTCGAAAAGCTCAAAAAAGCCGGTAAAGTCCGATGCCTTGGTGTCACGGTGCATTCGGAAAAAATTCCCGAAGTCTGCCGTGAAGTCATCGACGCTGGTATCTTCGACGTGATTCTCACTATGTACCAGCCTGCCAACAAAGCCGCTATCGATAAAGAGCTTGTCAGGGCTGCTGAGAAGAATATCGGCACTATGTCTATGAAAACCGGTCAGGGAATTGATACCAAAGACATACCAAAGGCCATTGACGCCGCCCTCACTGACGGCAAAATATCCACCGTCCTGAAAGGTATCGGCTCCATAAAAGACCTTAATGCATATCTGAAGGTGGCAAGAGCCAGCAAGTCTAAGGAAGCCAAAAAACAGGCACGCCTCGATAAGGCTGCCTGCGGCGCCTGTGGTAATTGTCTGGTATGCCCGCAAAATATCCAAATTCAGGAAATTATGCGATGCGTAACTTATTATTCCAAAGAACCGGCGCTGCTGAACTATGCCGCTTCAACCTACCGGGACATTCCAGCGGCCGCTACTGTAAATAGCTGCATTGACTGCGGCCAGTGTGAGAAAAGCTGCCCCCGCAATTTACCTATCCGCAGTCTACTAAGAGTTGCACAGGAAAAATGGATTGCCTGAGTATAAAGCTCAGGGCCAAAACTTAAGCAATATCCATTTATTAACTTGTCTCAAAAAGACCCGGCTGCGGCCAAGTCTGCCGCTGCCGGGTCTGTTTATAACCTTAAATCTTTTTATCGAGATACTACGTGCCGGGCGTTGGTGGCGAAGCCTCCCAGTTGATTACGTCATTGCCGTAATCGCCGGGAACCTTGCGGTGAAGCGATGAGCCGTCGCCGTTCTGGCCGTCAGGCTCTGTAGGCCACGGGTCCTCGCCTTCCGGATGGAAACCATCGCTGTAAACCACCCGGTCAATGCGGATGTAATAACGCTCACCGGTAACCCCGTCCTGGTCGCCGGGCATGGAAATCTGTAGCTTCTCGCCGGCGTTACTCAATTTACCCAGAGGCCATTCAACACGCTGAATGCCGCCCGGAGCGCTGTACTCAGCCTCGAAGTCCACCAGGTCCCTCACCAGCAGCAGGTAGCTTCCGGCTGGTATGCTTGCACCCGGGGGCATATTACAATCTATACCGCCGTCATCGGTGAACTTCCACGGAACATTACCACCGATACCAGGGTCATACTCATACAGATTAACCGTGGAACCGGTAATATTGTAAAGCTCCACGAATTCGGCTGTGCCTACTATGTCCGGATGATACATAATCTCATTGATTACTATCGGGCCTACCTTCGGTCCGGAGTTGACATAGCCCCGAGTCTGCGAATCCATCGACACAAAGTTATGCGTGCCGTCGCTCTTTTGATAACGGCCGAAAGATATATTGTTTTCAGAAGCGTCGAAGTCCTCGGTCCTGCGGTAGCCGGTCAAATGACCGTAACCGTCAAAACCGGAAGTCAGGTAAACCGTCTCGCCGTTTTCGCTCAGGGCGAACTCGCCGCCGAAATGGTCGTCTTCGGTAAATACGACATAGCCGTTAGCGGGTATCGATGTGGATGGTATCTCGTATTTCAAGAGGTTGGCGTCGGTATCGCTGAGGAACCAGCCGGTTATATCAATTGGAGAAGCGGTGGTATTGTGCAGCTCTATCCAGTCGTTTGGATAACCGTCCGAATGGGCCAGTACCTCGTTAATCACAATATCGCCCGTACGCGGGCCGTCATCGAACTCGCCCGGTGAGCCGCCGATATACGTGCTTGCGTCCCAGCCCTGTTTCTCGTCCCACATATTCGGGTCGCTCTCGGTCTCGTCCATGACGGTCAGTGAATAACCATCGCCGTCGGTAAACGGACGCCAGTCGTCGTCGTACCTGAACTCAAGGACTGTACCGCCGACGGCATCTTCCAGCCGTACCCGTTCTCCGCCGTTATCCAGGCTGCCGTCATATTCTCCGGCAATGACACCGCTGAAGGTCGGATACTCGGCGGCAAATACCGCCGCATCCTTTACAACGATGGCGTAAGCGCCTGCTCCAAGAGTCATACTCGGGAATGTGAAATCGACGCCGTTGGTGAATTTAACCAGGTTCAGCTTCAAAGCGGTTCCGCCTGTGTTTTTGACCTCGATGAATTCGGCGTTGGGGTCGCCCAGAGGCGCATCGGCCGGATGGTACATCATCTCTGTTATACGAAGATTCTCGGCAATCGGACCAATTGAATAAGTTGCCTCGTTCGTAGCGCTCCATTCATCCAAGGTACTCAGTACCCGTGCCTTGACAAGTGTGCTCTCGTTCAGCGTGATAGCGCCGGTATATTCGATAGCGCTGGCTGATACACCACCGCCGCCACCGCCACCGCCACCGGTTGCGGCAATCAACTCCGCAGAACAGAGCAGGTCTGAACTGGTTGGGCCGTCATTTAGCGCCTGAATAGCTAAAACATTTGAGCCCGACACCAATTCGCCAAGATGGCCTGAGATGTCAAAATCAGAAAAAGCGGTTGTGTCACTGCGCCAACTGCCGACTGAGTTCCACGCCGGTGTCCCAACGAAATTGCTTCTGGCAACCTCAACTCCGTTAATATAGGCGACAAAGCCGTCATCGAAGCGCATACGCAGAGTCAGGCCGTCGTAATCTCCCGGGTCACCCGAAATATTAAATGCAACGCGAACGTAACAGGAGGGATTTACGCCGTACATATCGCTCTCTACGTCGTAGGTGCAGTATGGGTCGTAATAGCTGCCAGACTCGTCATATCCAACGCCACCTGTTCTGCCGGGAATTGTCGGAAGGCCGTGATTCCAGCCGGAATCGCTGAAGCCCAGCGTATTCCAACCGGCGATAGGCCCGCTCGGAACAAGAACCTTTTTCTCTGCATCTTCTTCTACGAGCGTGGTGTATGTGGGAGGGTCTCCTCCTGTACCATCATAGTCCCACGGGTCGCTGCCGTCAGTCGTATAATAAATCGTGCCGGAACCGTTTGGATTATCCATCGTCAGGCTGGCGCCATCGGCAACATAACCGCCGTGCTGATAGGTGCTGTTTATATTAAATACCGGTGCGTCGATATCGGGGTAAAAGTTCTTAGCTTTCAACTGGTCGATAACGATAGCTGTTCGGGGGTTGAAAAAGACGGAGACTGTCTCGTCTATCCAGTACTGCCACATTGACTGTGTGCCGTTAACGCTCGTGTAAAGGTTATCGGGATTGCAATCGCCCCATCGCGCCGATTCACCTATAATGGAATCTTCAATTGGCGTCGCCAATTCATACCATCGGTCAATACACTTCTGTGTCGTGAGGGGTCCGTTATTGAACAGCCATTTATGTGCACGGTCGGCCATCAACTTTTGAAACTTGGCGTTGTCTTCGAGACACCCAAGTATACGCTGAATATTTTTACCTGAAGTATCTCCGATGTTGGTATTATTGGCACTGGAGCCGCCATAAAGCGAAAGAGATTCCTCAACGTCCCATGTAGAAAACAGCACCGGTTGAATAGGCGGCTGGCCCGGCTCACCCGGCAAAGCGGCCGCATAGAAATTATATGAGCCCCAGTCTCCGCGGCCGGTATAGAAGCATACAAGCAGATAATCGCAAAATGCCGTCATATCAAGCCACTCGCTGACCTCATCATATTCGGTATCACTAAGTGTGCCGCTATTGAAATAGCTCATCATCGTGTTCCAGACCACAAGGTCCGAAGCTGTGTCTTCGGCCATCGGCAAACCCGCATTGTTGGCCTCCCAGTCCTCCTTGGTGCCGCCGCCGACATGAAAAGAGTAGAAAGGTGCATCGGGACGCTCTATCGGATTATACAAACCCCAATAAAGTCCGTTTAGATACAAATGAACAAAATTGCCGTATGGGGCTGGCACGCCTACATCACGACTTGCCTTGTGGCCCCATGCGTCGCGAGTATATGACGCTCTTTGTCGCCCACCCCAGACGTGCCAGGAGTCATTGGTGCCGCCGCGAAGAGTTATCGACTCGAACGTATCAACAGGAGAATCCTTAAAGAGCGGATAATTGAGCTTAGTCGGCCCGTAATCATTCTTGAACCGAAGCCGCAACGAATGCTTTTGTGTATTATGGGGCCTTCGGTTCTGATTGCCCTGGGGGCGGATTCCGCAATTTATCTGGAATTCCTCGTTGCCGGCCGCATCGAAATACTCCACCGATGCCTCCTTCTCCCAATAAACGCCGCTCAGCCAGCTATTGACATAAAAACCGTAATTCCACTGCCACATATCCGCCATCTCTGTAACAATCGACATCGTGGGAATTGCCAGCAGTTGTTCCTTGAATTCTTCCTCCGTGCCGTTCAAAGTGGCCTCGACCTCATAGTCGCTGTCCACAACGTCCATAACCGAGGGCGCCTTCCATAACTCTATGTGGTACCAGGGGTCTGGAAATCCCCTTGCCACTGCCCAGGCGGTTGTCTGGTCAACCACATTGTCTCGGAAGATATACGTATGCGTATCGACATTCGTTGGCTTCCAGCCGGGCTTGAACGCCATCGCACGAATACAGGTCGTCTCGGTAACACTAATCGGGCTGGTATATTCCGTGCCGGTTACCTCGTCGGGCTTGTTGAAATCAACCGTATAGTAAATATCGGCCCCGGGCGTCTCGCACTCAATCTCAACGTCAAATGATGTGTCATAAAAGCCGCGGTCCCTGCTGAATGTAGTGTCGGCAACAAGACCTAAGTATGCATCATTGTTCTCGGCGCCCGGCGTCGGTACTCCAAAAAAGCGCAGAACGCCATTAGCATCAAGACCGTAGGAAATGTCGGTATACTGCTCTACGTCCTCAAAATCTAAAGCATCAACCAGCGTTACCCCATCCGGATGATACAAACCCACCTGCTCACCGCCGGCGCCAAGCTTGAAGTTGGTGTGAAGAGCGGTGCCCTGGTAATCCAGAAGGTCGGCTAAAATAACAAGATAATCATCGGAGGCAAGTACGACTCCGCCGGGTATCTGCCACTGAGTCGGATTATCTAAATTATCCGTAAGGTACATACCGCTCATATCGATGGCCTCGTCACTGGCGTTGTATATCTCAATCCAGTCAGAATACTCCCCGGCGTTATCCGGGTCTTCATATACACTGTTGTTGGAGGCCATAATCTCATTAATCAAAAGGTGCGTGCCTTTTTGAAGCCAGTCTTCAGCTAACAGGGCATAATCACCGAAATTTATCCCTGCAAGACCGTCTATATCAGCCTGGATGCTCTCCCCGTCCAGCCACTGCTCGGAGAAAATTCGCATGTCCTCCAAATTAACCTCGCAGTTGTCGTCAAAATCACCCGGCGGGCATTCCGCCCAGGCCGAGCTGGCTAAAAACACCCCCAATACCATCAAAAACAATGAAATCTTCAGATAATCAAACACTTTACACTCCTTCCTCACTAAGGTTTGGGCCGCTAAACGCGGCTTTGTCATTTTGCGAGACCAAAGATAAACAGTCCCATTTTGCGTTATTCTAACATATATAGGGGTTATAAGTCAAGCCTTTTCTAAGATAAGACCCGCCTTATCAACTCAATTCAGAAGCGCTATTGTTATTATTCACAGGTGGTAATTGTGAGTTTTCTGGTTATTTTGAAGGTTTTGCCTGACCCCGATGGCCAGCCGACATAAATTATTGACTTTTCAGGTTTTTAACAATATAATCCGCCATTAACCAAGTGAGCGTATATATTTTTGTCCCAGAGGGGATTATTATGGATGAAACCAATGAAAAAAAAGAAATCGAAGCCCCACCCCTACCGCAGGAAACATTAAAGCATGTCCTTCCCCCCAAAAGATACAAGCTTAAGATACTGCTGCTCTTTTCTGATTTTATTATCATATTCATATACATTTATTACCTGATGCTCCGGAGCATAATTAAAGACGCTTCAGAAGGCTGCTTTTCGTTCGTTTCCAACAGGATGTTCTCTTTTTATTGTTTATTGGCAATTACTGCGTTACTTGGGGCGCTAGTGTTAATATTCAAAATGACAAAGAGCGCCCGGACAAGATTCGAAAGAGACAATGAAGTACGTCAAAACCCGAACCTCAAAGTCTGGCTGACCGGATATGACTGGGGCTGGCCGATTTTATTCATCCCCACAGTGGTATTGATGGTCGCCGGCGGTGTTGTGGGTATATTGTTAAATCTGATTTTCTCAGGCTCAGAGACCGTCTCGTCTATACAGGATGTCATCGGCGGTGTTGTCATATTCCTCGGGGCCCTGAATGCAGCGGTCGTAATATTCAAGATTAAGCCGGCAATACTATGGCTGCTGTTAGGCAGCTTTTTTATCATTCTGCTCATACTCCTGCTCCACGGCCCGCAGACATTCCTGTGTTTCTTCAAGGGCTTCAGGCACCTCGGCGTCAATATTGAGCCTCAGGGCTATCTGCTGCTGGCGTATGTCTGGTCGGTGTTTCTGAGAATAATATGGGTCAAAAGTCTGTTTTTCTACTGGGTCTTTTTGCCGAACCGGCTGGAACTGCAGCACGGCCTGTCGGAATCCAACGACTCGGTTGACAGGGACGACCTTAGACACAGAATTGATACCGATGATGTCATTCTAAGGTGGTGGAATGTCGGGGTCGTAACATTTTACTTCCCGGAACTCGACAGGCTCCCAATAACAAATGTAGTGCTGGGTATCCGCAAGAAGGCCGTCTATGCCAACCGTATCGCTTCGGTTAAAACGATGCAGGATTAGCAAATAAAATTTAACTGATTTGTTGATAGGACAAAAAGCCCGCCCCGCCGGATAAAAACAGCTCTCTCCTGCCTTTTTCCCCTGCTCAAAATCATATAAAACCTGCTCTTTGGCCCCTGAATTGCAAAGATTATCCCAATACCAAAAAAAGTGTGAGTAATTCACCCTCTGCGCGCATAATATCTAATAGAAACTGGTACCAGAAGAGGATATTTAAAAAAGTGAACAATGATTTAAGCAAACAAAGCCGGGCAGGATTCGCAGAAGGCGACCCCGAAGTATGGCGGGAATTTATCGTCAGGCAGATTCCACAGCTTTACGGGATGTTTATAAAGCGATGGGCCAATCCCTCACTGGCCGAAGAGCTTGTCCAAAGGACGGTATTCGATGCTGTTCGCGGCCGGGCAAGCTACGACGCTTCGAAGGGAAGCCCCGAGGAATGGATATTCGGCATTGCACGAAATAATATCCGGCTTGAGATGAGAAGGCGCGCGGGCCGCCCCGGAGTTGATGGTGACATCAGCAGCTATCTCGAAGCAATCGACACAAAGCCGCTGCCCGATGAAGTGCTCGAACGAAAAGAGATGGCTGTGATAGTAAGAGCGGCTTTTGCAAGATTGGAAAGTAAAGAACAAGTTGCGCTGAAAGCTAAATATATCGAAGGGCTTTCGGCGAGGAAAATAGCCGGGCAAATCGGCATTAGCGAAAAGGCTGTGCACAGTCTGCTGTATCGGGCGCGGAACTCTCTTCGCGCCGAACTTGAATTTGAGACCGCTCTGTAAAGTAACAGGAGCAATAATTATGGACTCTAAAGAAAACAATTTAGAAAAGAATATCTCGCGACTGGTCAAACTGACCGGCGATACTGATAAGCCGAGTAAGGCATTCACCGATTCATTGACAGAACAGGCGCTTGGTGAACTCAAAAAAGCCGAAGGAGACCACAAGCGAGAGGAAAAAGGGGCTAAAATGAAACTTAACTTGAAAAAGACATTGGCCTGGGCGGCGACGATTATGATTGTCTGCGCTCTGGGCCTTGGCGTTCTTGTTTCTAATACAAAAAGGGCAAGTAAAGAGATTGGAAAAATTGCAGGTTTGACAGATAAGCCAACAAGCACACCCGCAGCAACAAGACTCGATCCTTCCGGTCGTGCTAAGATTGAATATACCGAAGTCGGCGACAAAACGGCAGTTGTCGGCCACGAAGCAAAATCTGCCGAGCCTTCTGTCACAAAAGCACCCGATGCTCCGGTAGCCAGGGACGTAACGGCAAATCAACTGGTACCTGTTTCTAAAGATGCCGCAACTGTAGAGGAACTGGGAAAAGCAAGAGAAATATCTGATTTGAAAGTGCAAACAGACATGCTACAGGTATCGGGACAAATGCCTTCAGCGAAAGATGCTTTTACAGCGGGGAAAGTGGATACACGTTTAGGAGTTCTTTCCGGAGGAGAGGCCGGTATTCGTCAGAAATATCAAGAAGAGATGATGAGTATGGATATGACTGGCCAGGCTGGGACCGTTGGCGAAGCACGAGTAGTTCAAGAAAGACCTATGTTTGTTGCCACACCTAAGCCGGTAGAGTATAGAGCCGGTTATCCGATGGCGCACGGCGGGGTAGTACCGCCAAATGGTGAGGACGCTGATGCAATGTTCTTCAAAAATTACGGCGTCAATCCTTTTGTCGATACCGAGGACGACCACCTGTCCACCTTCGCCACAGATGTTGATACCGGCAGCTATACGATTGTTCGCAGGTATCTGCACGACGGCCACCTCCCCCCGGAAAAGGCCGTCCGCGTCGAAGAGTTTGTCAATTATTTCAAATATGGATATGCCGCTCCGCAGGAAGATGATTTTGCCGTGTATGCCGAATCTTCACCCTGGAAGTTCGGTGCTGGCCGAAAGAACTCTTTCCTCTTACGCCTGGGCCTAAAGGCAAAACAGGTCAGCGATGAGAACCGAAAGCCCGCAATTCTGACATTTGTGATAGATGTTTCCGGCTCGATGAAACGCGAAAACAGGCTCGGCCTCGTTAAAAAGTCCCTCCGAATGCTGGTTGAAAAACTAAGACCCCAAGACCGGATAGGTATAGCGGTTTATGGCAGCCGGGGCAGAAAAGTGATGGATTATAAAGGCCTTAGCGAGAAGGCTGAAATTCTGGCAGCCATTAACTCACTCTGTTCCAGCGGCTCGACATACGCCGAGGAAGGAATACGAATCGGCTATGAAATGGCCGAAAGCGCATACAAGAAAGGCCACATCAATCGCGTCATACTATGTTCGGATGGCGTGGCAAATGTCGGCCAGACCGGCGCCGACCAGATTCTAAAAGTTATCAAAAAGAGGGCCGAAAAAGGTATTACGCTTTCTGCTATAGGTTTCGGAATGGGCAACTACAACGATGTCCTTATGGAAAGACTCGGCGACAAGGGCAACGGTTACTATGCCTATATCGATACCATTGCCGAAGCCAAACGCATTTTCGAAGACAATCTCACCGGTGCACTGCAGGTTGTCGCACGCGATGTCAAGGTACAGATTGATTTCAACCCCGACGTCGTCCGCAGCTATCGGCTGTTGGGCTACGAGAACCGCGATGTGCCCGACGACAAGTTTCGTGACGATAAATATGACGGCGGTGAAATGGGGGCCGGCCATTCGACAACTGCCCTTTACGAATTGAAGTTATGGCCGGAGAAAGAAGGAACCGTCGCCACAAGCTATGTCCGCTATAAAGACGCCGATACCTTCGCCGTCAGCGAATTCAAAAGCTCGATAGCCACAGCCGATATTAAGAAAAGCTTCGATGATTCCAACACCAACTTCAGACTCGCCGCAACCGCAGCCCAATTCGCTGAGATTCTAAGGAAAAGCTACTGGGCCAAAGGAGCAAAACTCAGCGACACACTTGAGCACGCCAAGAGACTCTCCACAGAGCGCAGCGGCCATGCAGATATTGCCGAACTTGTGGATTTGATTTCAAAGACTATACAACTTACCGAAAAGGCCGATGTCGAGCCTGTCGATGGCGAAGAGAGTGAAGACATCATATATTTGCAGCCGTAAGATGCACAAAAAACATCGATCAAAAAGGCCTGCCTTCTGGCAGGCCTTTTTTTGTCGGCTTGACACTTTTAACGCTTGTTTCCCAAGTGATTTAGGTTGACATAGCAGGCTGATTTGGGTTATAATGAATTACTTAAATTGTGCCGAATTTTCGCCCTTAACAACCGGGAAGGTAATATTACTCGTAGCGAAAACTTACCGCAAAGGCCTGTGGTGATTAGAAAATTGCACGTCATTTTGCAAAAATGGAGAAAAAACGGTTATGAATCGTATATTTGGGAAAAACGAATATTGCACACTGCTCTTATTTAGCTTGATTCTGACGGTTCTTCATACATCTGGACAGGCCGAATTTGTCGCCGAGGGCGTCAGGCTCACAGCTTTGACCAACGACGGCAAATCAACCGCGACATCCTGGGCACATCGTGGAGACCTTGTAGCCTTTATACATAGAGAGGCTAACAGTGAGGGGCAGCTGAAAATTATGAATTCAAACGGCTCAAACATCGAAACCATAACGCCGATTGGAAATCCGTTTTTTGTGGAATGGTCGTGGAGAGGTGATAAACTTGCATACGAGTTTTCCAACGAGGATTCCGCCGAGAGCCAGGGTGGTGTTTACATCTATGATGTGACTACAAAAAAAACCCTTTCTG